>PPYF01673064.1_pt1 | contig 18128 bp, 17 predicted proteins | sample 1559871 | NCBI WGS metagenome assembly PPYF01 (sample SAMN08240021, study PRJNA423297) | Human gut metagenome, whole genome shotgun sequencing project.
CAATTATATAAAGTACACGGACATAATTCTTTCGTTGGCGGGCCAGCTTATTACATGAAAAAAGGATTAAAACAGCCGTGGATGGGAGTTTTGTTTGCCTTTTTGCTTATCTTTACTTTTGGATTTGCTTTTAATTCAGTACAAAGCAATACCATTTGTGCCGCTTTCGAAGAAGCATTCAATATTCCTCCCAGCCTAATGGGAGTGATACTGACCTCGCTCACATTAATTATCATCTTCGGAGGCATTCAGCGTATTGCTAAAGTAAGTAGCATTATTGTTCCTGTCATGGCATTGGGATACATCTTTTTATCCCTTTTCATCGTAATTGTAAATGCAAAGCATTTGCCAGAAGTTATTGAATTGATTATAGCGAATGCCTTTGGCTGGGAACAGGCATTAAGCGGAGGTATAGGCATGGCATTAATGCAAGGAATCAAACGTGGATTATTCAGCAATGAGGCCGGTATGGGTTCCGCACCCAATGTAGCGGCAAGTGCCGATGTTACCCATCCTGTAAAACAAGGATTAATTCAGACATTGGGAGTTTTTACCGATACACTTGTCATATGTACCTGCACTGCTTTCATCATTCTTTTCAGCGGAGTGGCCTCCACAAAAGAAGCCAATGGAATAAAACTTACTCAAATGGCACTGAATAATGAAATAGGCAACATCGGGACTATTTATGTGGCGGTGGCAATTCTGTTTTTCGCCTATAGCAGCATTTTGGGAAATTATTATTACGGTGAAGCCAATGTACGTTACATAACTCATCGGAAATGGGCTATCCCCATTTATCGTATAGCAGTGGGAGGAATGGTTATGTTTGGGGCATTGGCCAGTCTGGAACTGGCATGGAGCCTGGCCGATATGGCAATGGGATTTATGACTATCTGTAACTTGATAGCCATTACTTTACTAGGGAAATATGCATTCCGTCTATTGGAAGACTATCGAATTCAGAAACGTAACGGGGTCAAAAATCCAGTTTTCACCAAAGACAGAATGAAAGATATTGAAAATGATTTGGAATGCTGGTAACACAAAGCAATACCCCCGGCATCAACCATTCAATAAAAATGATAAATAGTAAAACAAAAGGATTTTAATCAAAAATGTTTCAGTTTTTATCGCTATCTTTGCAGACAGGAAAACAATATAATTTAAGAACACAATGAGCATATTTTCAAAATTATTTGGTAAAAAACAGACAGAAGGAGAAGAAACAAGCCGCATAGGTGGTATGGAAGACTTCATGACACTAATCCGTGTATATTATCAGTCTGTAATGGCCTGCAACATAGGTATCACAAATATTAATTTTTTGCCAGACATGGCAGTTTTCAAACGCACCCTTAAAATACCGACCCAAAACAACAAGTTGGGAATTGCTGAGAAATCACGCTGCAAAAAGATGTTAGTAGAACTTTATGGTCTAAGTGATGATTTCTTTAAAGAAATTGACGGTTCTATAAAAAAGAATTGCAAGAATGTAAATGATGTCAAGACTTATCTTTTTATGTTCCAAGGATTCAGCAATGACTTGATGATGCTGATAGGTAATTTGATGCAATGGAAATTCCGTATGCCCAGCGTAATGAAAAAAATGTTACGTAACATGACCGAGAAAACAATTCATGATATCATGACCAAGACCGACTGGAAAGACGAAAGCGTACACAAGACCTGTGTTGCCATTCGTAAATACAAACAAGCCTTAGGATATTCTGAAAACTGGATGACGGAATATGTGTATAACATTGTATTACTGGCTAAAAAAGAACCAAAGCCAAAAGAATAATCATTAAAGATTTTATGAAATCCTTATTAAATATAGAAGAACATCCATTAGAGCCTTTTTTACCGATTAACGCCAAACTACTGATGTTAGGCAGTTTTCCCCCACAAAAGAAACGATGGAGCATGGAATTCTTTTATCCCAATCTGCAAAATGATATGTGGCGTATTTTTGGAATAATATTTTTCCAAAACAAAGACCACTTTCTGAATCCTGACAAAAAAGTATTTGACAAGGAACGTATTATTGATCTTTTGAACAAAAAAGGCATCGCACTTTATGATACCGCTTCAGCTGTTCGCCGTTTACAGGACAATGCCTCAGACAAATTTCTGGAAGTTGTAGAACAGACAGATATCAGTTTGCTACTGAAGCAGATTCCAATGTGCAAGGCCATTGTAACCACAGGACAAAAAGCAACGGATATTATTCGTGAACAAATAAAGGTAAAAGAACCCGTTGTAGGAACCAGTGAACCTTTCGAATTCGAAGACCGGACAATGCGATTATACAGAATGCCTTCGTCCAGCCGTGCCTACCCGTTGCCCATTGAAAAAAAATCAGCAATATACCGGGTCATGTTCAATGAGTTAGGCCTATTAAACGAATAATGAACAATATTTTTTCATAAATAGGTTTGTATATTCCAAATATTACACTACCTTTGCAGCCGCAAACACGGGAGTAGCTCAGTTGGTAGAGCACCGGTCTCCAAAACCGGGTGTCGGGAGTTCGATATACGATCTAGATTTATTTTCGCCCCTTCTTTAGGGGAACAAGTAACCCAATCTATATTTTCAGGCAGCAGACAAGTGCCGTTTGTCTCAATACAAACATACTTCCCTTCATGATGCAATGCATCAACTAACTTTTCATCAATCCACAATCCTGGCTCACCACCAGTCAGTATTACTACCTGGGTCGAATATTTTGCCACTTCCATCACAATATCCTCATCACTCATCAATGTACCTTCTTCATGCTGAGTATCGCAAAAAGGACATCTCAAATTGCACCCGGAAAAACGTACAAAAACGGCAGGTATTCCAGTATGATACCCCTCCCCCTGTAAGCTGTAAAATATTTCATTAATCCTTCTCATAGATAACGGTATTTCCTTCTGACTCGCGAACTTCAACCTTGAAACAAGTGGGAATTTGCTCACATACCCAGCGTGCAATATTTTCAGCTGTAGGATTAAAAGAAACAACCTCATTCAAATTCCGGTGATCCAAACGCCCCATCACCGTTTCCTTGATATGCGTGAAATCCACCACCATACCATCCTCGTTCAAAACCTCGGAACGACAATAAACGGTAATAATCCAATTGTGACCGTGCAAATTCTCACATTTACTTCTATACGACAGCTTCAAGCTATGGGAAGCTGAAATTTCCATTCGTTTAATTACTGTATACATAGCATTTAATTATAATAAGAAAGAACTCACACCTAATGTCACCTCGGTGCTACAGGACGCAAAGATACACCATAAAAAAGAATAATATAAAAAGGACACTGTATTTTTTTGTTTTTTGGTCTATATTTGCACCTATGAAAATACTATATACCATTGTAGGAACAACCTCACTCATACTAGGCATTATCGGCATATTTCTTCCTTTACTGCCTACCACCCCCTTTTTATTACTGACAGCCGCCATGTATTTCCGCAGTTCACCACGCTGGTATCATTGGCTCATCCAACAAAAATATTTAGGAAGCTACATCCGCAATTTCCGCGAGCATAAAGCAATACCTTTACATGCCAAAATCATTTCCGTATCATTAATATGGATTACCCTAAGCTATTGCGCCATCTGGACACTACCCTACATTTGGGCAAGAATCCTGTTTCTGATTATTGCAATCGGTACTACCTGGCACATCTTGTCCTATAAAACATTAAAACGATAGACAATCCTCAACAGACATATGTAATAGTAAAAAGATCATATTCGAACAGCACGGGAAAAACAGCTAATAAAGACGTTAAAAAAGTTTTTTAAACGACAAACGATAAATTTAGGACGAAATATTTTCGTGTTTGCTTCCAATCCTTTATATTTGTGTACAATTTTGGTATAAAATGACTGAAGAAGACAAAAAGCTATTAAATACTTTCGAGGCAAGACTGAGGCATTTTATGTATTTGCATGATGAATTGAAACATGAAAATGCACAGTTAAAGCAACTTCTCACTGAAAAAAACGAGGAGGTAAGACGATTGGAAAATAGCCGGAAAGAATTAGAAGTAAGGTATACCAATTTGAAAATGGCGAGGACAATCAGTATTCATGATAAAGACATCAATGATACAAAACAACGGTTGTCAAGGCTTGTGCGTGAGGTCGACAAATGCATCGCTTTATTAAACGAATAAAAAAAGTTGGACAATAAAACGATAGTATTATGGACGATATGATGAAGATACATCTACTGATTGACAACGAACGATACCCGATGACCATCCGTCGTGAAGATGAACAGTTATACAGGGACGCTGCCAAACAGATTGACAATAAACTAAACAAATACCGTAGTTATTACCCTGATTTCAGCCCCGCAAGGCATTGGGCAATGGCTGCGCTGGAGTTAGCTTTTGAAAATATTTCTATGAAAGACAGGAATAATACTGCACCTTATCAGGAAAAATTGAAGGAGCTGACCAAAGAGATAGAAAAACAAATCAGTAACAGAGAGTAATCGTTTAGAATTGAAGATATTCACGCACAGCTATACTGTTAAGAGAAGGGTTCTTAACAAATAGATTGTGCGTTTTTTATTTATATATAAATTAATAACAATGATAACAACGGTAATAATAGCAATTGTGTGTTTCGCTGTAGGTGGTGGCCTATCATACATGCTTTTCAGATATGGCCTGAAATCTAAGTATGACATCATCATCAAAGAGGCACAGACGGAAGCTGAAGTAATTAAAAAGAACAAGCTTTTGGAAGTAAAAGAAAAATTCCTGAACAAAAAAGCTGATCTGGAAAAAGAAGTCGCCCTACGTAACCAAAAGATTCAGCAAGCCGAAAATAAATTAAAACAACGCGAACTGATGTTGAACCAAAAACAGGAAGAGGTTCAACGCAAACGTACAGAAGCGGAAGCTATCAAAGAAAATCTAGAAGCTCAAATTGTCATCATAGACAAGAAAAAGGATGAACTGGATAAATTACAAATGCAAGAACGTGAAAAACTGGAAGCTCTTTCCGGTCTTTCTGCTGAGGAGGCCAAAGAACGCCTGATTGAATCTTTGAAAGAAGAAGCGAAAACACAGGCTGCTTCCTATATTAACGACATTATGGACGACGCCAAATTAACAGCTAATAAAGAAGCTAAACGTATCGTTATCCAGTCTATCCAACGAGTAGCCACAGAAACTGCTATCGAAAACTCTGTAACCGTATTCCATATTGAATCGGACGAAATAAAGGGACGCATCATCGGCCGTGAAGGGCGTAATATCCGGGCTTTAGAAGCAGCAACCGGTGTCGAAATCGTTGTAGATGACACACCCGAGGCTATTGTACTTTCAGCGTTTGACCCTGTACGCCGCGAAATTGCCCGCTTAGCATTACACCAACTGGTTACAGATGGACGTATCCACCCGGCACGCATTGAAGAAGTGGTAGCTAAAGTACGCAAACAGGTAGAAGAAGAAATTATTGAAACCGGTAAACGTACCACTATTGATTTAGGTATTCATGGTCTGCACCCTGAATTGATCCGTATTATCGGTAAGATGAAATATCGGTCCTCATACGGTCAGAACCTTCTACAACATGCTCGTGAAACAGCCAATCTTTGCGCTGTGATGGCTTCTGAACTAGGTTTGAATCCTAAAAAAGCAAAACGTGCTGGATTACTGCATGATATAGGTAAAGTACCTGATGAAGAACCGGAATTGCCGCACGCATTGTTAGGCATGAAGATAGCTGAAAAATATAAAGAGAAACCAGACATATGTAATGCTATCGGTGCTCACCATGACGAAACTGAAATGACTAGCCTGCTGGCTCCCATCGTACAGGTATGTGATGCCATTTCAGGCGCACGTCCAGGCGCTCGCCGTGAAATCGTAGAAGCTTATATCAAGCGTTTGAACGATCTAGAACAATTAGCCATGTCTTATCCAGGGGTAACAAAAACCTATGCTATCCAAGCTGGCCGCGAATTACGTGTGATTGTAGGTGCCGACAAGATTGACGACAAACAGACTGAAAGTTTATCCGGTGAAATTGCGAAAAAGATTCAAGACGAAATGACTTATCCGGGACAAGTGAAGATTACAGTCATCCGCGAAACACGTGCGGTAAGTTTCGCCAAATAAAAATCAGAAACAAGAAACTCAACTATAATCCCTCTTTTTCTTTAGAAGAAAGAGGGATTTTTCATTTTGTATTCCCACATTTTATCCACAGTCTGGACAAACTCAAGAAAAAAAATAAATTTCTAATTGCCAAGCAGTAAATCATCTAATCCTTCATTTAAATTATGTAGAACATAAAACAAGATCAAACTATGAGACTTAACAGTATGCTAGCCACAGTGCTTATTTTCCTTTGCTCTTTAGTAATTTCATCGTGCAGCAATGATGAACTTGCTCCCATCTCCTTAAAAAATAGAGAAACAGCAAATATAAAATTAAACTATCCTAATAATCAGACATACTCTTTTCCTTTGCAAGGGGGAGACGGGAATTATGAAATAAGCTGCGATAAACCGGAAATTATAGAAACCAAAATGATTTCTTCTTGCGACATATCCATAAAAGCATTAGCATTAGGTGAAGCGATTATTACTGTAAGAGATCAATCAGGAAACACACTTGACATTCATGTAATAGTAGACTATTACACCGATAATTACATTGTAAGCAAACAGGATATACTTCTTACAGGAGACTTAAAAGACTCTGAAAAACAAACAATTAAAGAAAAAGCATTAGCTACAATACCAGTAAAGACAGGAGGAGGATACAAATTTATCTACACGGATGCAGAAATTGCAAGAGGCAAAGTACTGGTTTTTCAAGAAAAGTTTGGAGACAAGGCTATAGAAGGTAGTTTTGAAAGAAAATCCAATGAAATAGAAAATGAGCAATGGGGTACAAGACATATCATCTCATTTGATCTAACTCTTCCAGAACAACCCAAAAGAACATTTATAATCTCTGAATATATACCTTCTTCCAGGACTTCCCCCATAGTCCTCATGGCTTTTTTTGAGGATTTAAAAAAGACATTCACTATAGATTATCCGACCGTCGAGCAAGTTTATACCGAGCAAGTATTAACTGTACCGTCACATTTATATTATTAATATATTATCTTTCTTTCCAAAAGGAAAGAGCATTCATTCTTGTTATATGCGGTAGAACCTCATCTACCCCATATAACAAGAATGATCCCCCATTCCTCCAATATCCCCATGTATAAAAAACATTCTTTTGGCCAAAAGTTTATTTTTGAAGTATTCGTTTTTCTTCGAACATTTTTTTTGCACAGGCATACCCTTCCTCATATAAATCGGTCAGTTTCTTTATATCTGTTTCAATACGGTCCACTTCCATCGGCTTTTCAGGACGAATTACCACAATCCTGCCCTTGTCTTCCAATTGCTCTACCAAATCAAGCTGTTCGTTGTAAATACGACAACGTTTACTTAAAACCACGCGCAAACGAGGGTATTTTTTATAGATAAAATGAGGAATTTTCATATCCTTTCCTTTTTTGCGATATCCCCGATTACGGGTAAGTACCACTACATTTTTATCAAATCCTTGTTCAATAGCACGCAACACAGGAATAGAATCCACAATTCCCCCATCCAGCATCGGCTCACCATCTACATAAGCTATAGGACAAACATAAGGAAGACTGCTGGACGCCTTAGCTATGGCAATAATACGTCGAGGATCATGTTTCTCTTCCAAATAACACGCCCTACCTGTAATGCAATTAGTAGTCACCATTTCAAAACGAGCAGGATTTTCAGCATATGTTTTATAATCATAAGGAAGAATTTCCTTAGGAAAATGTTCATAAAGCAATTCCTGATCAAGAATACTGTGCTTACGCCATAAATGCTTTATGCCGATATAATGATATTTCTCCAATAAATCAATATTACTAAACTTAGCTCTACCACGCTGGCGAGACATATATGAAAGACCATTGCACGCTCCGGCAGAAACTCCTACCCCATACGGAAACCAAACCTTCTTATCCATCATATAGTCTAATACCCCGCAGGTAAAAACTCCGCGCATACCTCCGCCTTCCAGTACCAGCCCTGTTTTATCATCTATTTTCATAATCAATGTTGAGGAACAAATCTATCCTTGAAAGAGTTCACTGCAAAGTTAACCTTTTCAAAGTATTTAGCCGTATCTTTTATATTTATTAAATAATTGCATTCCATCATAAATATCAATCAAATTCTCCTAGCAGTATAAATTACTGAATGGCAACTTATCAAGGAAAAATAAGAGAAACCTGTGAAATTAGAAAAGCAAGATTGACAAATGATAAAAATAAAGCCGAAATCGATTAAAAAATCAAATAAGCAAATAGTACTTTTAAGATTATAATTATTACATTTGCAACACAGTTCAATAAATTTTCAATTAAAATAAAGTTAGCCATGTTTGATTCCGCAACTTATCAAAGACGCCGTCAGGCACTTAGAAACAAAGTGCAAAACGGTATTATCCTTATACTAGGTAATAATGAAGCTCCGGCAAACTATCCGGATAACACATATAAATTCCGTCAGGACAGTTCATTCCTCTACTTCTTCGGCCATTCTCACCCCGGATATGCAGGTGTAATAGATATAGAAGCAGGAGAGGATTATTTCTTCGGAAATGATGTAGATATGGACGACATTATCTGGATGGGGCCCCAACCCAGTGTGAAAGAGTTGGCTGCACAAGTAGGTATTCAGAAAAGTTTTCCCTTAACCTGGAATAAAGGAACAATATATCGCCGGAGTACTGGATGGCATCGCCGCTTCTTATGGAAGCATGACTTCATTTGCCACTATCCTGACCCAACATGGGGAAACATTACATAATCATGACCATAGCCATATATTAGAACCAGGACGCATGATGCTGACAGATGCCGGAGCTGAAAGAGTGACAAATTATTGTTCTGACCATACCCGTACCGTACCTGTGGGAGGCAAATTTGAAGGACGGCAAAAAGATGTGTATAATATTGTATTGGCTTGCCATGATAAAGCATTGGAAATTACTCGTCCAGGTATAACCTATATGTCTGTACACTTAGAAGTCTGCAAAGTGCTGGTTCAAGGATTAAAAGACCTGGGGCTCATGAAGGGCAATGTGGAAGAAGCTGTTGCCGCTGGTGCACACGCTTTATTCCTGCCCCATGGATTAGGTCATATGATGGGATTGGATGTACATGACATGGAAGACCTGGGACAAATTTACGTAGGATATGACGATGAAATCCGTCCTTCTTCCCAGTTCGGGCTAGCCTCCCTGCGCATGGGACGTCGCTTACAGGAAGGCTTTGTGATTACCGATGAACCGGGCTGCTATTTTATTCCAGCATTGATTGACAAATGGAAAGCTGAGAAAATGCATACAGACTTCCTGAACTTTGATGCCATTGAAAAATTCAAAGATTTTGGAGGCATCCGCCTGGAAGACGATATTCTGATTACTTCGGAAGGCTCCCGTTTCACTGGCGAGAAACGCATCCCTATCACTATCGAAGAAGTAGAAACTATCATGAATGAGTAACATAACAAACAAAACTATTATTTCTAAAATGAAAAGATTTACATTATTAGCAGCATTAGGTTTATGCAGTATAAGCCTCTTTGCACAAGATGCACAAAAAGAAGAGCCAAAGGAAGAAGGGTTTGTATTCACTACAGTAAAAGAACTGCCTATTACTTCTGTCAAGAACCAAAGCCGTGCCGGTACTTGCTGGTGCTATTCCAGTATGGCTTTTCTAGAATCAGAATTACTTCGTATGGGAAAAGGAGAATACGACTTTTCTGAAATGTACATCGTACACCAAACTTATTTGGATCGAGCCGATGCCGCCGTACGTACTCACGGAGATGTATCTTTTTCCCAAGGAGGATCATTCTATGACGTTATCTATGGAATGAAAAAATTTGGTCTGGTACCCGAAGAAGTTATGCGTCCGGGAGTCATGTATGGTGATACATTAAGTAACCATACAGAACTTACAGCCGTATCGGATGCTGTAGTAGCAGCAATAGCCAAAGGAAAATTACGCAAACTCCAGACAGATAATAACCATAATCCATTATGGAAAAAGGCCATTGCCGCTATTCATGATATCTATTTAGGTAAATGCCCTGAAAAATTCACTTATAAAGGAAAAGAATACACTCCCCATTCATTCTTCGAATCAACAGGATTGAATCCAAATGATTACATTTCATTGACCTCGTACACCCACCATCCGTTCTACGAACCATTTGTTCTTGAAATTCAAGACAACTGGCGTTGGGGGCAATCATACAACCTTCCCATTGATGAATTCATGCAGGTTTTTGATAATGCCATTAATAACGGCTATCCAATCGCATGGGGATCTGATGTCAGTGAACAAGGCTTTACACGTGACGGCGTAGCTGTTATGCCCGATACGGAAAAAGTACAAGAACTAAGTGGATCAGACATGGCTCATTGGTTGAAAATGAAACCGGAAGAAAAGAAACTGAACACCAAACCACAACCTCAGAAATGGTGTACACAAGAAGAACGCCAGGAAGCTTATGACAATTGGGAAACAACCGATGATCATGGTATGTTGATTTACGGTATAGCTAAGGATCAAGAAGGAAACGACTATTATATGGTAAAGAATTCTTGGGGAAAAGCCGGAAAATACGATGGCTTATGGTATGCCTCTAAAGCATTCGTCCGTTACAAAACCATGAATATCGTAGTCAATAAAAATGCACTGCCTAAAGAAATTGCTAAAAAATTAGGTATCAAATAATACGCTACTATACAATACTTTACCGCTAATTCCATAAAATATATATGGAATTAGCGGTTTTTTTATTTGTTTTTTCCTAACTTTACGGATTGATTGGGTAAGTATAACCAGAAAATGGTATTATCCCGTCTCCGAGAGCAGAAAAAAGAAAAAACAATATATAAAATGAATCACAAATGGAATTATCAACCTCCAAGCCAAGAACAGACAGAAGCAGCTAAAGCATTAGCCAAAGAAACAGGGATCAGCCCGATTCTTTGTAAGTTGTTGCTGGAAAGAGGTATAACCTCAGCAGCAGAGGCTAAAAGATTTTTCCGCCCCCAGCTTAACGAGCTACACGACCCATTCCTGATGAAGGATATGAGCATTGCTGTAGAACGGCTTAATCAAGCTATGGGCAGGAAAGAACGTATCATGGTTTATGGAGATTATGATGTAGACGGTACAACAGCTGTAGCATTGGTATACAAATTTCTCCAGCAGTTCTATTCGAACATTGACTACTATATTCCCGACCGATATAATGAGGGCTACGGAGTATCAGTAAAAGGAGTGGATTATGCCTGTGAAACAGGTGTAAAACTCATTATTGTGTTAGATTGCGGTATTAAAGCCGTAGAGGAAATTGCTTATGCAAAAGAAAAAGGTATCGATTTCATCATCTGTGACCACCATGTGCCTGATGATATATTGCCACCAGCCGTAGCTATTCTGAATGCCAAACGGGCTGACAATACATATCCTTACGATCATCTTTCGGGATGTGGTGTAGGCTTCAAGTTCATGCAGGCTTTCGCTTTGAATAATGGCATTGAATTTCATCAACTAACTCCTTTATTAGATTTGGTTGCTGTCAGTGTAGCATCAGACATCGTACCTATCATGGGAGAGAACCGAGTGCTGACACACCACGGCTTAAAGCAGTTGAATTCCAATCCCAGTGTAGGTCTGAAAGCTATTATCGATGTATGCGGATTATCAGAAAAAGAAATTACCGTAGGTGATATCGTATTCAAGATAGGTCCGCGCATCAACGCATCCGGACGTATACAGAACGGAAAAGAGGCGGTGGAACTGCTCATAGAAAAGGACTTCTCGGCAGCATTGGAGAAAGCCAACCAAATCAACCAATACAATGAAACCCGTAAAGATCTGGATAAGACCATGACCGAAGAGGCCAACCAAATTGTAGACCACTTGGAAGGACTAGCAGACCGGCGTTCCATTGTCATCTATAATGAAGCGTGGCATAAAGGTGTTATCGGTATCGTAGCCTCACGCCTTACAGAGATTTATTACCGCCCGGCAGTTGTATTAACCCGTACAGATAATCTGGCAACTGGTTCCGCCCGTTCCGTATCAGGTTTCGATGTCTACAAAGCTATCGAACATTGTCGTGACTTGTTGGAAAACTTTGGAGGACACACTTATGCTGCAGGACTATCCATGAAAGTGGAAAATGTGGAAGAATTCACCCGTCGTTTTGAAACCTATGTCACAGAACATATTTTGCCGGAACAGACCAGTGCTGTAATTGATATTGATGCAGAAATTGACTTCCGGGATATCACTCCGAAGTTCCATGCCGACCTGAAAAAGTTCAATCCCTTCGGACCGGACAACCACAAACCAATCTTTTGTACACATAATGTATATGATTATGGAACCAGCAAAGTAGTAGGGCGTGATCAGGAACACATCAAGTTGGAATTGGTAGACAATAAATCAAACAATGTGATGAATGGCATCGCTTTCGGACAAAGTTCACAAGCACGCTATATCAAGACCAAACGTTCTTTTGATATTTGTTATACCATTGAAGAGAATACGCACAAACGTGGTGAAGTACAATTGCAAATAGAAGATATAAAACCCAGTGAGGAATAATGATAAAGATTTATCTTTGAAATATGTCAAAACTTTAATGACGTTATCAGACACTTATCAGAATAATAAGATGATAAGTCATTGGAGTTTTGACATAATTTTCTTATTTCCCTTCCAATGACCTATAAAGAAATTCTAAAACAATATTGGGGATATGATGACTTTCGGGGCATACAGAAAGAAATCATTGAAAGTATAGGCAACGGTCACGACACGCTAGGATTGATGCCTACCGGTGGCGGCAAATCCATTACCTTCCAAGTACCAGCTTTAGCACAACCCGGATTATGTTTGGTTATTACACCTCTTATTGCCCTGATGAAGGACCAAGTACGCAATTTACGCGACCGAGGTATCAAAGCTTTGGCAGTTTATTCAGGCATGACACGCGAAGAGATCATTGTTGCATTGGAAAACTGTATCTTCGGCGACTATAAATTCCTTTATATTTCTCCGGAAAGGCTGGATACTGAAATATTCCGTAGCAAACTACGGAACATGAAGGTAAGCATGATCACGGTAGATGAGTCACACTGTATCTCTCAATGGGGATATGATTTCCGCCCTGCTTATCTGAAAATTGCAGAAATTCGCGAACTCCTTCCCGACATACCTGTATTGGCACTGACAGCAACTGCCACTCCGGAAGTAGTAACAGACATTCAAACAAAGCTAAACTTTAAAAAAGACAGTCAGGTTTTCCGAATGAGTTTCGAAAGAAAAAACTTGGCTTACATTGTACGTCCTACAGAAAATAAACAGGAAGAGCTATTACATATTTTAAATAGTGTGCCCGGCTGCGCCATTGTCTATACCCGCAACCGGAAACGTACACGTGAAATTGCCGAACTACTGGTCAATAACGGCATAACTGCCACTTTCTATCATGCCGGTTTGAATAATGATGTAAAAGATCAACGTCAAAAAAGCTGGCTCACCGGAGAAAGCCGTACTATGGTAGCAACCAACGCCTTCGGAATGGGTATCGACAAACCAGATGTACGTATCGTTATCCACATAGATATGCCTGATTCTCCTGAAGCTTATTTTCAAGAAGCCGGACGAGCAGGGCGCGACGGGCAGAAAGCATATGCTGTCCTGCTATACGCCCAAAGTGATAAAACCACCCTCAACAAACGTATCAGTGATACATTTCCCGACAAGGATTATATCCGAAAAGTGTACGAAGATATCAACTACTATTTTCAAATGGCCATGGGAGACGGTATGGGTTGCACCTTTGCTTTTAACTTGGATGAATTCTGTCGTAACTTCAAACATTTCCCCGTACAAGCCGACAGCGCTTTAAAGATTCTGACCCGTGCCGGATATTTAGAATATACAGACGAGCAAGATAATGCTTCACGTATTCTTTTCACGATGAAACGCGACGAACTCTATAAACTACACGAGAATGATACAGATACAGAGAAACTGATAAACATCATCTTGCGTTCTTATACAGGACTATTTACTGATTATGCCTATATTAACGAAGATTCCTTAGTAATCCGCTCCGGATTAACCCGCCAACGAATCTATGAAATTCTACTGGCGCTGACTCGTAGACATATCATACATTACATTCCACGGAAAAAGACACCTTATATTATATATACCCGTGAACGGCAAGAAAAGAATCGCCTTGCCCTAACTCGGGAAATATACGAAGACCGGAAAAAAAGCTATACCACCCGAATCAAGGCTATGATAGAATATGCCACAGCCGATGATAAATGTCGTAGCCGAATGCTACTCAGATATTTCGGAGAAAAGAACGAACACAACTGCGGACAATGTGATGTATGTCTTAACAAACATCATTCAGGAATAAAACAGGGAGAATTTCAAGAATTGGAACAACAAATCAAACAGCTATTGCAGGCAGGCGCCATGCCTGCTTCAGAACTACTGAACCAATTGAATAGCAATCGTGAAAAAGCGGAAAAGGTACTCTCCTACCTACTTTCCGAAGAAATAATACAATTAAAAGATGGAATTCTTTCTGTATAAATCGTATCTTTGCCATTGATTTATTAACCTTTTACCCCAACAGAACATGAAAAAAATGCATTTGGCAATCATTTGTCTTTTTACCGGTTGTACTATCTTTGCCCAAAACATAGATGTACAGCCCATCCCTCAACAAGTTTCCAAACAAGACGGACAAATCAATTTACCTGAAACTTACCAACTCTTGGGAGAAACTGAAGCCAATCCATATGCCGTACAAGAATTAAAAGATTTATTAGGTGGAAAACACCCGGCCAATACCGGTTTGCGCATTTATATAGGAGAAAAAGGAGACAAGTCCATCCGCAAGTTTACTCGTCAGATCCCCAACCAAAAGGAAGGTTATTATCTATCCATCAATAATAAGGAAATAATTCTGGCAGGAAACGATGAACGTGGAACCTACTATGCCTTGCAAACCTTAAAACAATTGCTCAAAGATAACCAATTACCGGTAATAGAGATACAAGACTATCCGGCCATACGCTACCGTGGTGTCGTAGAAGGATTTTACGGGACCCCCTGGAGCCATAATGCCCGTCTTCGCCAACTTCAATTTTATGGTGAAAACAAAATGAACACCTATATATACGGTCCTAAAGATGACCCTTACCATAGTTCTCCCAACTGGCGTCTGCCTTACCCCGAAAAAGAAGCAAAACAATTACAGGAATTAGTAAAAGTAGCTCAAGAAAACGAAGTCGATTTTGTTTGGGCTATCCATCCGGGACAAGACATCAAATGGAATAAGGAAGACCGTGAATTATTATTGGCAAAATTTGAAAAGATGTATCATCTCGGTGTCCGTTCTTTTGCCGTCTTCTTTGATGATATTTCAGGAGAAGGTACCAACCCTGTGAAACAAGCAGAACTGCTGAATTACATAGATGAACATTTTGTAAAAGTAAAACCGGATGTAACTCCCCTTATCATGTGACTCAAATAGCCAATCAGATGTCTGGCTTTGTAACTAATCCGATGGAACATGCCGAGGCTTCTAAAATAGCCATTTATAGTGTAGCCTCATACGCTTGGAATCCAACAAAATATAACAGTGAAAAAACTTGGAAAGACGCTATTATGAACATTTTGCCCGATGCTGCCACTGAACTGGAATTCTTTGCCGCCCATAATTCGGACTTGGGCCCCAACGGACATAAATATCGCCGAGAGGAATCTGTAAATCTCCAACCCACAGCGCAGAGCTTTACTGAAAGTTACATAAAAAATAAAACTTACACTGAAAAAGACTTCTCTATTCTACAAGAAACCTTCAGCCAAATGGTTGAATCAAGTGATATTTTAGTCGCCCATGCTGATAAAAATCCGATTATAGTAGAAATCATGCCTTGGCTTTATCAGTTCAAACTATTGGGTGAAACCGGAAATGAAGTACTGGCAATGGTCAAAGCATACGACAAAAATGACCAATCTTTATTTATGCGTAAATACAAGCACGTGAAAGCCTTGCAACAACAAATGTTTCAAATTGACCAGACATACAACCAAAACCCTTACCAGCCGGGTATAAAGACAGCAGGAAAAGTAATCAAGCCATTGATTGATCAAACTTTCGCCACCGTCACGCAATGCTATAACCAAAAATATAGCACACTGCTGAATGCTGAAACCGACTATATGCCGCATAAACTAATAAGCGATATCAGTCAGATAAAGAACTTACCTTTACAGGTAAAGATAAACCGCATTCAGATTTCTCCGGCGCTGGAAGTTATCAGATGGCCCGGTAATGGTTCATTGACTATCGAACTGGATCAAGTTTATCCCGGAGAAAATATAGAGATAGATTTCGGGAAACCGGAAATCGCAACTTGGGGAAGTCTTGAGATATCTGCAAATGGAAAAGACTGGAGTAAAGTAAACTTTACACAAGAAAACAACCGACTGACTGCCAGTTTACAACAGAAACCAATAAAGGCAGTACGTTTTACCAACATGCAGCATCAGGAACAAGAAATTTACCTCAGACGATTTATTATAACAATAGACAAATAAAACAACTATAAATTATGGGCTTATTTAAATCCTTATTCGGCGGAAACAACACCCCCGAAACCGAAAAAGAGAAAAATGATAAAAAGAACTTCGAGATTTTAAAATACGACGGCATCCGCGCCCAACGTATGGGTAAACTACCTTATGCCATTAAATGTTTTGAAGAAGCAGTTGCCATCAACGATGAATTGGAAACACTCAGCCTGCTAGCCACTGCTTATACACAGGCAAACCGACTAGATGATGCCCGTATCACACTAGACCGCATGGCTACAAAAGATCCTGAACAAGTAAACACCTTCCTTTCACTAGCTGGCATCTGCTATATGCAGGAAGATTACGAAAATATGAAGGATGCCTGCCAAAAAGCTTTGGTTTTAGATAATAAGAACCCCCTATCTTTCTATTTGACAGCAAAAGCAGCTATCGGCATGAAAGATGATATCACCGCCATCGCTATGCTGACTAAAGCTATCGTATTGAAAGAAGATTATACCGAAGCATACCAGCTACGCGCTGAAGTACTTTGGAAAATGAAACAAGCAAAAGATGCTGCCGAAGATATACAAAAGTTGCTCAGCCTCAATCCCGACGACGAACAAGCCTTGCTTTTGAAAGGAGAAATTCTAGCCGCCACCAATGAACCGGAACAAGCACAAGAATGTTTTAATCAAGTATTGTCACTCAATCCGTTCAATGAAAAGGCCTATATCCTGTCAGGCGAACTATATCTGGTAAACAAAGATTTTGACAAAGCATTGGCTGTATATGATGAAGCCATTGAAATCAATCCCAACTTTGCCAAAGCATATCATGAACGAGGACGTATCAAATTACTTAAAGGAGACAAAGACGGATCTGTGGAAGATATGAAGAAAGCAATAGAACTGGCTCCTGAAAATGAAATGAATATTAGCGGTCAATACCATAATTATGAAAACATGACTAAGAATGTTCCGTTTTAAAAGCGGAACATTTCAATTCGTTTTATTGTTTATTTATATACAAAATAAGCAAAAAACACATGAGCGTAAAAGAACAGTATTGGAAATATTCCCTTATCACCATTATACTGGGATTAGGACTTATTTTATTTATAAAAATGTCTCCTTTCATGGGAGGTATTTTAGGAGCATGCACCATTTACATCATGGTAAGAAAACAAATGTTTTATCTTACCCAAGAAAAACATTTCAAAAAAAGTATTACAGCCATTTTACTCTTGATAGAAGCCATCATGTGCTTTCTTGTACCTTTATCATTGGCTGTATGGTTACTGATCAATAAATTACAGACGGTAAACGTAGATACGACAGGTTTTATCCATACGGTAACCAATCTTGCCGATTGGCTTCATACCAAGACGGGATATGACTTACTAAGC
>PPYF01267998.1_pt1 | contig 18126 bp, 17 predicted proteins | sample 1559871 | NCBI WGS metagenome assembly PPYF01 (sample SAMN08240021, study PRJNA423297) | Human gut metagenome, whole genome shotgun sequencing project.
CCCATGTGGCGGAGAAGTTCACCGGTATCCCCGGCGTATACGTCCCCCTGAAGGATACCCTGGAGGGCTTCCGTGCCATCGTGGATGGCGAGGCCGACCAGTATCCCGAGGCCGCCTTCTATAACGTGGGCACGCTGGAGGACGTGGCCGCCAAGGCCAAGCAGCTGGAAGCGGAGGGAGCATAAATGGCCAGGGAGTTCCATCTGCGGGTGCTGGCCGCAGACCGACCCTTTTACGAGGGGGCGTGCGTCAGCCTGACCGTCCCGGCGGTGGACGGCTCCATGGGCATTCTGGCCGGCCACAGCAACACCATCGCCGCCCTGGTGCCCGGGGCCATGAGCGTGACCCTGCCCGATGGCCAGCGGCGCACAGCCGCCGTGTCCGGGGGCCTCATCAAGGTGGAGAACAACGAGGTGCTGGTGCTGGTAGACTCTGCAGAACGCCCCGAGGAGATCGACACCAACCGGGCCAAACGGGCGGAGGCAAAGGCCAGAGAGGCCCTGCTGCAGAAGCAGAGCATCCAGGAACACAAGTTTACCCAGGCGACCCTGGCCCGGGCCATCAACCGTCTGCGGGTCAGCCATATCCACGATACCAAGTGAGTTTGAATTCCCAGCCCGAAACACGCTTGTCATTCCGAGGAGCGAAGCGACGTGGGAATCCGTAACTTAAAACCGGAAATATGCTGATAATCATGGGGTTTAGGAACGGATTGCCACGTCGGCCCGTTGGGCCTCCTCGCAATGACAGGTTACGAACGGGCTGGGAATTTTAAAATTTTGCTTGACAAGGGCAGCGCACGGTGGTAAACTATCCGAGTACAAGAAAGTAGGTACGGTTCCTCGTCCTCACCCCAGGCCAGAGCCAACGGGTCAACATGAAAATTTCGCCGGTTTTCCGGCGTTGTTTTGTTGCGATACGGGGGCCTTACCGGCAGCCGTATTTTTATTTTGTCTGGAGGTGCTTTCCCATCGCTAACACAGGTCATCAAACCAATGAAGAAATCCGGGATAAGGAGGTCCGTCTGATCTCTGACACCGGAGAACAGCTGGGCATCGTGTCCGCTCAGGAGGCTCTGCGTATGGCAGAGGAGCAGGGGCTGGATCTGGTGAAGATCTCTCCCAACGCCGTCCCTCCCGTGTGTAAGCTCATGGACTACGGAAAATATCGGTTCGAGCAGACCAAGCGCGAGAAGGAAGCCCGCAAGAATCAGCGCGTGGTGGAGATCAAAGAGGTTCGGATGTCCCCCAGCATTGACGTGAACGACTTCAATGTGAAGCTGAGAAATGCCCAGAAGTTTTTGTCCGAGGGCAACCGCTGCAAGGTAACGGTCCGCTTCCGCGGCCGGGAGATGGCGCATACCAACATCGGCCAGGACCTGCTGATGAAGTTTGCTGAGGATTGCGGCGAGATCGCTGTTGTGGACAAGAGCCCCAAGCTGGAGGGACGGCATATGTCCATCTTCCTGTCCCCCAAGCCTGCCAAAGATACGAAAAAGTAAGTAAAGGAGTTCTCTGTTATGCCGAAGATCAAGATCAAGACTCACAGCGGCGCCAAGAAGCGTTTTTCCCTCACCAAGAGCGGCAAGGTCAAGCGCGCCATGACCAAGAAGCGTCACCTGCTGAATGGCCACGGCAAGACCACCAAGCTGAAGCGGGCTCTGCGCGGCACCACCTATGCCGACAAGACCAACGAGGCCGCCATCAAGCGCATGATCCTGTATAAGTAAGAAGAGGGAGGGAACGAACAATGGCAAGAGTTAAGGGCGCGATGATGACGCGCAAGAGAAGAAACAAGATCCTGAAGCTGGCCAAGGGCTACTGGGGTTCCAAGTCCAAGCACTATAAGATGGCCAACCAGGCTGTGATGAAGTCCGGCGTTTACGCCTACACCGGCCGTAAGCTGAAGAAGCGTGACTTCCGTCAGCTGTGGATCACCCGTATCAATGCCGCCTGCAAGCTGAACGGCATGAACTATTCCACCTTCATGAACGGCCTGAAGAAGTCCGGCATCATGATCAACCGCAAGATGCTGGCCGAGCTGGCTGTGAACGACAAGGCCGCTTTTGTCCAGCTGACCGAGACCGCCAAGAAGGCTCTGGCCTGATTTTTGGCCCATTCTCCATATGCCTATTAACAGAGCTCTGCCCCCTGGGCGGGGCTCTGTTTTTCCTGTTGACGCAAAACGGAGGCGTTTATGAAAAAGAGATTTCTGGCTGTTCTGCTGTTGGCGGTCCTGCTGCTGCCCGGCTGCGGAAAAGAGAAGCAGACGACCTTTCAGGTGGGGGACAAGGTAGAGACCTATTGGTTCCAGTTCACCGTGGACCAGGTAAAGACCACCGACCGCTGGATGGGCTATCAGCCCCAGGAGGGCGACCGCCTGGCGGTGTGCTATCTCACCCTGGACAGCACCTTCTCCGAGGCGGTACCCATGAACTGGGCGGACTTTGTCCTGCGGTGGGGCGACGGCGAGGAGAACGGGACCTGTCCCATCGAGTATCAGGGACAGGAGCAGCTGCCCGACGAGTATGACCTCGCCAAGGGGGAGGAGCGCACCGGCTGCCTGGTGTTTGAGGTGCCCCAGGGTGTGACCCAGGCCAAGCTGGTCTTTCAGGAGCTGTACAACGAGGGGGACAGCGACAGCGTCTATACCGAGGGGGACACCTATTACGTGGACGTGGACCTGCCTATCTGACGAGAATAAGGCAAAACAAGACCGATGCACAGTTTATTTGGCTGTGCATCGGTCTTTTGCTGTCTTTGTATTTGTTCGGCTTTACGCCTGGACGGCGGGGGTGCTGTTTTTCTGCTTTTTCTTCCGGCCCCGGCCCAGGTGGCTCAGGTTGTCGATGACAGAGTAGTAAACGGGGGTGAAGACCAGGGTGACGATGGTGGAGATCACCATGCCGGAGATCATGGTCACGCCCATGTCGCTCATCATCTCGTTGCTCTCCCCCAGGCCCAGGGCCATGGGCACCATGGCCAGGACGGTGGTGAGGGTGGTCATCATAATGGGCCGGATACGGAGGGGACAGGCGTGGAGAATGGCCGTCTCGCGGTCCTCACCCATGCCCCGGCGGATCTTGATATACTCCACCAGGATGATGGAGGAGTTGACCACCGTACCGGCCAGCATGATGATGGCCACCAGGGCGATCATGGACATGTCCCGCCCAGTGAGGGGCAGGGCGAACAGCGCCCCGGTGAAGGCCACAGGCAGGATGAGCATGACCATGATGGGCATGGCGAAGGACTCAAACTGCACGGCCAGCACGAAGTAGACCAGCAGCAGGGCCACGGCCAGGGCCAGCCCCAGGTCGCCGAAGCTGTCCATCATGTCCTCGTAGGCACCGGCGGTCTGGGCGGTGTAGCCCTGGGGCAGGGTGTACTGGTCCAGAATTTCGTTGATGGCCTTGGTGATGGCGGCGCTGTCGCCGCTGATGGTGTCGCCGGTGATGGTCACCTGGCGGGTCTGGTTGTGGCGGGTGATGCTCTGGGAGGCCTGCTCCACCGTGACATCGGCCACGGAGGACAGGGGCACGGTGCCGCCGTAGGCGGAGGAGACGGGCATGGAGCGCAGGGCATCCAGGCTGACGGAGGAGGCCCCATCGCCCTTGACCATCACGTCATACTCCTTGTTGTTGATGGTCACCGTGGTGGCGGTGGCACCGGTGAGCTCGGCACGGACGGCGGCGCCCACAGTGGCGGCGGTGAGCCCATACTGAGAGGCGGCCTCCCGCTTCATGGTCACCCGCACCTGGGCCACCTTGTCGGCCAGGGAGCTCTCCACATTGATGGCATCGGGCAGGGCGGAGATCTGCTGGGCCAGGTCGTTGGAGATCATCTCCAGGGTATCATAGTCGTCGCCCTGGATCTCCACATCGATATCGTCGCCGCTGGTGCTTCCCATGGACATGGAGGAGGCGGACACGGTGATCTCGCACCCGGCGATGTCCTGAAGGGCAGAACGCAGATCGTCTACGATGTCAAAGGCGGAGCGGTCGCGGTCTGACTTGTCCACCAGATTCAGGCCCATGGTGACCGAGTTGCCCGCGGACATCATAGAGGAACCATTGCTGGCCAGGTAATACATCTCGTCCAGCTCGGGCACCTCCCGCTGGACGATGGCGGTGACCCGGTCGGCGATGGCGGTGGACTCCTCCAGAGAGGAGCCGGTGGGCATACTGATAGACACGGACACGCTGCCCTGGTCCATGTCGGGGATCATGACCATCTTGGTGCTGGCCAGGGTGGCTGCAAAGAATACCACCAGACCTACCGAGACCAGCATCCCGATCTTCAGATGGCGGATGAAGAAGTTCAGCAGCCGCAGATAGACGGCGTTCAGCTTGGAGAGGAAGCCGGCCAGGGGGTTCTTCTTGACCCCGGCGGCCTGTCTGGCCGCCTCCCTGGCCCGCAGCTTTTCCACCTTTTCATCGGTGAGGGTGAAGTAGCACAGCAGGGGCACCAGGGTCAGGGAGATGAGCAGGGAGGCCCCGATGAGGGAGGCGATGGTCAGGCAGAAGTCCCGGAACATCTGGCCGGCGATGCCCCCGGAGAGCCCAAGGGGGACAAACACGGCCAGGGTGGTCAGGGTGGAGGCGATGACGGAGGAGGTGACCTCCTTGGTGCCGTCCACACAGGCGCTCATCCGGTCATGGCCCTCCAGGGCAAAGCGGTTGATGTTTTCCAGTACCACGATGGAGTTATCCACGATCATGCCCACGCCCATGGCGATGCCGCCCAGACTCATCATGTTCAGGGTCAGGTCAAATACGTTCATCAGTACGAACACGGACAGGATACACACGGGCATGGACACGCAGATGGTGAAGGTGGGGCCGCCCCGGCGCAGGAACAGAAAGACCACGATGGCGGCCAGCACCACGCCCTGGATGATGTTGCTGAAGGCGGCGTTTACCGACTGGCTGATATACTCCCGGGCGGAGTAGGGGATGGTGTATTGCAGGGTGGGGTCGTCGGCCTTCAGCTCCTCCAGGCGCTTTTCCACCGCCTGGGCGGCGGCCATCTCGTTGGCCCCGGACTGCTTGGACACCTGCAGCATCACGCAGTCGGTGTCCCCCACCTTGGCGATGGCGGTGGAATCCTCGTCCTCCAGGGCGACAGAGGCCACCTCGGACAGGCGGACGGTTCCGCCGGCAGGCAGGGCGATGATGGTGTTGGCCACGTCGTCCACCGACTGGAACTTGGCATCGGTGGAGACGGTGAGCTTCTGGGTGCCGTTTTGCAGGTCGCCGCCGGGATAGAGCAGGTTCTGCCCGGCCAGGAACTGGGAAATATAGGAGTTGGACAGGCCGAAGCCGGCGGCCTTGGCCGGGTCGATGCGCACGGCGATGTGCTGCTCGGTGCCGCCGCTCACCTGCACCTGGGCCACGCCGTCGATGCGCTCCAGGGCGGGGGCGATGTCGTCCTCGGCCTTGGCCTGCAGCTGGGACAAGTCGTCGCCCACCAGGGCGATCATGGCCGTGGGCATCAGCTCGCTGATGTTGATGTTCACGATGATGGGGTCAGAGGCATCGTCCGGCAGACTTACCCGGTCAAACTGCTCCCGCAGCTTGGTGGCGGCGATGTCCAGGTCGGTGCCCTCCAGATAGGTGATCTGAATGGTGCTCACGTTTTCGGCGGAGGTGGAGGTGATCTCGTCCACGCCGGAGACGGACATGATGGCCGACTCCAGGGGCGAGGTGACCAGCTCCTCGATATCGCTGGGGTTTGCGCCCACATAGGTGGTCATGACCACGGCCATGGGCATCTCCATGTTGGGCATCAGGGCCATCTGCAGCCGGGTGCCGAACAGCACGCCGAAGATGACCACCATAATGACGGCCAGCAGCGTGGCCACTTTATGCTTGATACACGCCTTTGCAATATTCATCTGGCCTTAGTCCTCCCCGGAGACCACCCGAACGGCGGCTCCGTCGCTGAGATAGGACTGGCCCACGGTGACCAGCTGCTGCCCGGCGGACAGGCCGGAGGTGACCTCGGTGACGCCGTTTCCGGTGAGGCCGGTGGTCACTTCGATGTACTTGGCGGTGTTGTCGTCCTGGACCACATAGACATACTGGGTGGAGCCGCTGGTGAGGATGGACTCGGTGGGCACCACGATGGCCCCGCTGGCGGTGTCGGTGTGGAAGGTCACGTCGGCGAACATGCCGGACAGCAGGCCGGACACGTCGCTGGGCACGGACACGGTGACGGTGTACAGCTTGGTCTGGGCGTTGGCCGCCTGCTCCACCGAGCGGATGGCGCCGGTAAAGGTCTGGCTGGCGGCGCTGACGGCAACGTCCACGCTGTCGCCGATGGTCAGCTTGGGCACCAGGGCCTCGGACACGGAGACGCTGATCTTCATCTGGTCCACCCCGTCGATGACGGCCACGGGCATGGAGGGGGAGACAAAGGCGTTCTCCTCGGCATTCAGGCTGACCAGAGTGCCGGAGATGGGGGCGATGACGTTGCCCGCCCCGTCTACATTCTCCAGCACGGTGGACAGCTGCTCCACGTTGGACTTATAGCTCTGCATCCCCGCCTCCAGCTGGGACAGGGTGGAGTTTTTGGTGGCCTGGGCGGACTCCAGCTGCAGCTGGGCCTGGTCGATCTCGGTCTGAGAGGCGGCGCCGATCTCCTTCAGGGCCTTGAGATCGTTGACGTTTTTGGTGTACAGGGCGATCTGGCTGTCAAAGACGTTCTTCTGGTCCTGATAGCTCTGCACGGCGGAGTTGTAGCTGATGTTGGCGGCGTTATAAGAGGAGATGGTGCTGGCCAGGTCCAGGGTACACAGCTTCTGCCCGGCGGAGACCATGTCGCCGGCATCCACATACACGGCGGTGCACTTGGCGCTGCTGGCCACGAAGACAGAACTCTCGTTGTCAGAGACGACCTTGCCGGAGACCTTGTTCTCCGTAGAGATGGTGTCTGCAGTGACGGGCTGGACCTGGACGGCCACGCCGGTGGGGGTGTCGTCTGCGCTGCTGGAGGAGTCGCTCTTGCTGCCGCAGGCGGTGAGGGACAGGGCCATGGCGGCAGCCAGGGCCAGGGACAGGATGCGTTTTTGATTCATAATGTGTGGTTCCTCCTGAGTCTCAGTTCAAAATGCCGTGGTCCACGGCCCAGCGGTAGTTGTTATAGGCGGAGAACAGGTCGATGGCGGCACCATCCACCTTGTCCTGGGCCTCAGACACCTTGTCCTTGGCATCGGCCAGGGCGTTGTCCGACAGGTTGCCCAGATCGTGCTTCTTCTGGGCGGCGGCAAAGTTGTCCTGCTCGGTGGCCAGGGCGGTTTTAGCGGCCTGGAGCACCTGCTGATAGTCCTTCACCTGGAGATACAGGGTGCGGAAGCTGGTCTCAAAGCTCTGGACGGCGGCGTTGTATGTATACTGGGCGGCCTGCCACTGGTGCTGGGCGGCCACATACTGATACTTGCCCGTGCTGTACATATTGGCCTCGGCGGTGTCCTTAAAGTCGTCCCGGGCATCGTCCAGGGTGCGCTGGGCGGCAAAGAGGGTGTAGCTGGCCTCCTTGGCGGCGGCCAGGTCCTTGTCCAGGTCCATGGCGGCCAGCTGCTGACCCGTCACCTGGGGCAGGCCCTGCAGCTTGATCTTGCCGGTGAGCTCTGCGCCGATCATCTGCTCCAGCTGGGTCTTATAGGTGCCGATGTTCATGGTCAGGGTCTCCTGGCCGCTGAGGGCGCTGGTGCGGCCGGCCTTGGTCTGCTCCAGGGTCAGGGCGGAGATCTGGCCCAGGTCATAGCGCAGGTTCAGCTCTTTGATGGTGCGGTCCAGGGCGGTGATGGAGCGGGACAGGGTCTGGCCGTTCAGCTCCATCTCGGTCAGGGCGATGTAAAGGGATTCCCCCGCCATGGCCACCTGGTCCTGGGCGTTCTCCAGTTGGCGGATCACGGCCTCGTTGTCCTCCTGCAGCTTGCCGTCCCGGATGTCGTCAAAGGTGTCCTTCAGGGAGTCATAGCTGCTGGACATGCTCTTGGCGGCGAAGGAGTTGCCGCTGATGGTCATGAACCACTGGGCATCGGCGATGCTGTTCAGGCTCTTGCGGATGTCGTCGCCCATCTTCTCATAGTCGATGGCCTTGATGGCGTTGATGTTCTCCTCCAGAGAGAGGACGGACAGGTTGTTCTCCCGCAGGCGGCGGCTCACGTTGGCAAAGGAGACGGTACCCACCGCATCGGGGGGGATGAGCTCCGGCTCTGGGTGCTCCTCGGTCTGGGAATCCTGGGTATCCTGGGCAGCCTGGTCCTCGCCGGCCTTGCCGGTCTGGCTGCCGTCGGCGGCGGTATCCCCGGAAGAGGCATCCTCGGGGGTGCCCCCCACGGCGGCGCTGCTGTCCGCCTGATCGGCCTGGGCGGACACAGAGCTGTCCGACGCGGCGGAGCTGTCCGCCTCCTCGGCTGCCACGGCGGACACGCCGCACATGGTCAGGGTGAGGGCGGCGGCCAGAATGGCGGCGATGGTTCTACGATCTTTCATCATATTCCTCCTTAGATCACGATCTGGAATTCGGTTATTCAGAAATCGCCGGGGCCACAGCGCCCATGCGAATGATTTGCAGCCGCTGTTCCAGCAGTGTCCGCTGGTGTTCCCACTGCTCCGGGGCACGCAGGGTCTCCATCATGGCAGAGGCCAGGGGGGCGATGGTCAGGAAAAAGACATTTCCCACAAACTCCCGGTCCTGGCTGCGGTAGTTCCGATTGGAGACATGCTGGAATATCTCCCGCTCAGAGGCATCCCGGCTGCTGCACATAAAGCGGTGAAAATCGATACCGGGGTTGAGCTGGATGATGTGGATGAGCTTGGCGAGGACCGGGTCGGTAATGCCGCTGCGGTCTAAAAACCGCTCGAAGGCGATGACTATCGCCCGGAACAGGTCGCCCTCTACCTCGGCCAGGATGCCCCACATCAGCTTGGAAAAATAGTGCCGCATCTCCCCCAGCATATAGGCAGTCAGATCCTCCTTGTCCGTGAAGTACTGATAAAAGCTGCCCCGGGAGATGTTGGCGGCGTGGATGATCTGGTTGATGGACGCATCGGCAAAGCTGACCCGGGAGAATTCCTCCCAGGCGGCGTTCAGCAATCGCTGCCGCTTCTCCTCCGGCAGACGGAAAAAGGTACTGCTTGGCATCGTCTCTCTCCTCAATGTGACAGGTTGTCATTGTGACAAGCTGTCATACATTATACCCGGCAGATTTTAACCTGTCAATCGGTCAATATGTTAAGAAAATGTGAATCTTTTCGGGGCCCTGCGGGGGAAGCGCCGGGGGCGCAGACGCGCCGGACCATAAGACAAAAACCCACCGGGCGCGATGAAAGACAGCGCCCGGTGGGTCAGAGGATATGATTTAGGAAGCGGTCAGCGTAAACTCATAGGAAAAGAACTGCGCGCTGGCGTGCAGGCCGAATACAAAGCGGTATTCTCCCGGGGACAGATGGGAGCGATAGGGCTCCAGGGAAAGCGCAAACGTCCTGGGGCTGCCGGGGAGCACATACAGCAGTTCGCTGGTGATAAGCGTGTGCTCGGACAGACCTTCCGGCTTTACAGAATACCACGTATTGCCGCGTTTCTGCTCCAGAATCGGTTTATCAATTTCACCCGAGTAATCGCCTGTGTTTGAAACAGTGACCGAGATTTGCTCTGCGCTTAACGGATACTGCTTGCAGGATGAGGTGCAGAGAAAGGAGCCTAATGACCGGCCTGTGTATGGGGAAGCTGTGCTGCGGACGGAGAGATAGTATACAGAGGCGGCTATGATGACGAGGATTATAGAGAGAATCAGAGAGCAATGCTTACGCATAATTACCTCCTTTTTGATGAAGGACCAATTCTACATTATCATATCGTTCTGTTTCTTCTGCATAGGACCCAACCCCCTCTTTGAAATTGCTGTAACTATCATAGTAGTTGAATTTACAGCGAATCAGCCAGTGCGATGTGCTTGCGGATGACCTGGCAGGAGGCATCCAGCTGCTGCTGTTCCTGCTGTGTCAGGTCCAGGACCACGATCTCTTCAATGCCCCGGCGGCCGATGCGGCAGGGGACACCGCAGTGGACGCCCTGCTGACCGTATTCCCCCTCCAGCAGGACGGAGACGGGCAGCACCCGGTGCTGGTCGCCCAGAATGGCGGCGGCCAGCTGGGCCAGGGCCAGACCGATGCCAAACTCGGTAGAGCCCTTCCCCTCGATGATGTCCATGCCCGCCCGACGGGTCTGGGTGAGGATGGCGCTCTTGTCCAGGCCCAGCCTGTCAAAGGGGACACCGCCCACGGTGACGGCGGAGAAGGGGACCATGGACGAGTCGCCGTGCTCCCCCATGGAGAAGGCGCACACGCTGCGCCGATCTGTTCCGGCGGCCTGGGCGATGGAGCGGATGAGTCGGGCGGTGTCCAGCAGGGTACCGGTGCTGAAGCACTGGGCGCGGGGCAGGGAGAGCTGCTTGCGCAGATAGTCGGCCACGATATCCGCCGGGTTGGTGATGGACACCACCGGGCAGGTGAGGGCCATGGGCCGCAGCTGGACGGTGAGCTTTTTCAGCATCTCAATGGAGCGGCCCAGCAGGTCCAGCCGGGTCTGGCCGGGCTGGCGGGCCTCCCCGATGGCCACCACCACCAAAGCGGCATCGGCGCACTCGGAGAGCGCTCCGGCGCGGACGATCACGTCCTGGGGCAGAAAGCTGACGCTGTCGGCCACGTCCAGGGCCTGGGCCGCCGCCTTTTCCGGAAGGATATCGGTGAGGACGATCTCTCGGCACACCCCGCTGTGGGCCAGGGCATAGGCGCAGTGGCTGCCCACATGGCCTGCGCCGATGATGACGATCTTTTCTTGCTGCATGATGAATTCCTCCTTGAGATGAAGGGCATAAAAGGTTGAAAGGAAACGAAAAACGCCCCTGGCCGGAGCATTGCTCCGGTCAAGGGCGAATGAAAACCATTCACGGTGCCACCTTGCATTTCACCTGGGGTACAGGTGCTTTCACGGGATACCAGCATATCCCTGACGGGTAACGTCCATCTCAACGTCGGCCCATTTTGGGCCGCCCTCCGCAGACCATATTGCTCAGCGCCCCAGGGAGAGCTTGCACCGTCCTCTCCTCGCTGTGCCGGGATCGACCTGACTTTTTCCTGCGTCATCAGTTTATGGACGCATTATAATCCGCTGCTGCCCGTCTGTCAAGATTTTTTTGCGGCGATAAAAAATCAACGTCGAGAAGGCAGAAAACGGGAGAAGCCTGTGGCTGGCGACAGTTTTTTCCGGGAAGACAGAAAATGCATCGTCAAAATATACAATATCCAAGGAGGGTTAGAAAAAGGTATGAAATTTTTTATAAATCAACGCTGAATTGTAACATGGTTTATATTCTAATTGGACGGGACGGGGGAGGAGGGGCAAAAATGGCGAAAAAACGCAGGAAAACTTGTGAAATAGTCGACAATTTTTCAGCGGTGAGCAACTTTCCTGCTGCATTTTCGTAGAGAGAACAGACGGGGGGAGAGACGGCTTGTGTATTTTTACGATTGACATTTGTTTTTCTGCCACCTATAATGAGCGACAAATCTGAGGCCGAGCAAGACGGCCCCCGGCGGAATGGGCCGCCGGGCGGAGCGGATTTTCCTATCGTAAGAGATATGGGATTCTTTAGGAGGTTATTCAAAATGAAAAAGTATCTTGCCATGCTTCTGGCCGGCGCCCTGAGCGTCAGCCTGCTGGCTGGCTGCGGCGGCAGCAACGGTTCTGACAGCGCCGCCTCTAACGCCGGCTCCGCTTCCAACGGCTCTGCCGATCAGAGCAACGTCATCAAGATCGGCGGTATCGGCCCCCTGACCGGCTCTGCCGCCGTGTACGGCATCGCCACCAAGACGGGCGCTCAGGTCGCCGTGGATGAGATCAACGCCCTGGGCGGCCTGCAGTTTGCCCTGGACTTTCAGGATGACGAGGGCGATGCCGAGAAGGCCGTCAACGCCTATAACAACCTGAAGGGCAAGGGGATGCAGGTGCTGTACGGCACCACCACCACCACCCCCTGCGTGGCCGTGGCCGCCGAGACCTTTAACGACCGCATCTTCCAGCTGACCCCCTCCGCCTCCTCCACCAAGGTGACCGAGGGCCGCGACAACGTGTTCCAGGCCTGCTTCACCGACCCCAACCAGGGCAAGGCCGCGGCCGACTACATCAAGGAGCACCAGCTGGGCACCAAGATCGCCGCCATCTATAACAACGGCGACGCCTATTCCACCGGCATCTTCAACGCCTTCCAGGCGGAGGCCCAGGAGATCGGCCTGGAGGTCGTCTCCGCCAGCACCTTCCCCGACGACACCAACGCCGACTTTACCGTGCAGCTGGGCGAGGCCCAGAAGGCCGGCGCCGACCTGGTGTTCATGCCCATCTACTACACCCCCGCCTCCCTGATCCTGAACCAGGCCAAGACCATGGGCTATGAGCCCACCTTCTTTGGTTGCGACGGCATGGACGGCATCCTGGACCTGGAGGGCTTTGACACCAGCCTGGCCGAGGGCCTGATGCTGATGACCCCCTTCAATGCCTGGGGCGAGGACGAGCGCACCGTGAAGTTCGTCAGTGAGTATCAGGCGCTGGCCGGCGGCATCCCCAACCAGTTCGCCGCTGACGGCTACGACTGCATCTATGCCATCTATCAGGCCTGCCAGCAGGCCGGTGTCACCGCCGACATGGGCCCCCAGGAGGTGTGCGAGAAGCTGACCAAGGTGTTTACCGACGGCTCCTTCGCCGTGGACGGCCTGACCGGCTCCGGCATGCACTGGCAGACCAACGGCGAGGTCTCTAAGGACCCCGTGGTGGTCAAGGTCGAGTCCGGCAAGTATGTGACCCAGTAACGGCCATCCTTAGTTCATCCATCTCAGGAGAGGACCGCCCCAACTGGCGGCCCTCTCCTGGCCGCATTTTCCCATGGCGAAAACGTCGGCGGGACCGGTATCTGCCGCCGAGGTTTTCGCTATGGGCCGCACCCGTTCCCGGGGCCGCACCCCGGCAAGAAAAGAGAGAGGTGAGTGGTTTGAGTATCCTCAACAACCTGATAAACGGCATCAGCCTGGGCAGCGTATATGCCATCATCGCCCTGGGCTATACCATGGTCTATGGCATTGCCAAGATGCTGAACTTCGCCCACGGCGACATCATCATGGTGGGCGCTTATATCTGCTTTTTCACCATGAGCAAGATGAGCAGCTCTCTGCTGGTGGGGGCCGTGGCCGGAACGCTGCTGGCCATGGCGGTGTGCACCGTGCTGGGCGTGGTCATCGAGCGGCTGGCCTATAAGCCGCTGCGCCAGGCTCCGTCTCTGGCCGTGCTGATCACCGCCATCGGCGTGAGCTATTTCCTGCAGAACAGCGCCCTGCTGCTGTGGACCTCTAACCCAAAGTCCTTCACCTCTGTGGTGGGCACCGGCTCCATCAAACTGATGGGGGGTCAGATCACCGTGACCTATGCCGCCCTGCTCACTGTGGTGGTGTGCGTGGTGGTGATGCTGGGCCTGACCTGGTTTACCGGCAACACCAAGATGGGCAAGGCCATGCGGGCCTGCTCTGAGGATAAGTCCGCTGCCCAGCTTATGGGCATCGACGTGAACACCACCATCTCCATGACCTTTGCCATCGGCTCTGCCCTGGCGGCGGTGGCCGGCGTGCTGTTCTGCTCCAGCTATCCCAATCTGATGCCCACCACCGGCTCTCTGCCCGGCATCAAGGCGTTCACCGCCGCCGTGTTCGGCGGCATCGGCTCCATCCCCGGGGCCCTGCTGGGCGGCATTCTGCTGGGCATCATCGAGATCTTTGCCAAGGCGTTCAACACCAATATCTCTGACGCCGTGGTCTTCCTGGTGCTGATCGTGGTGCTGCTGGTCAAGCCCACCGGCCTTTTGGGCAAGGTGGTCCGAGAGAAAGTTTGAGGTGGCAGAGATGAAACAGACCGCATCCGCCAAGAGAAAGCTGGCGGGAAAATTCGTCACTTACGGCATCGTCATCGCCTTTTACGTCATCATCCAGGTCCTGAACGGGGCGGGGATGGTCTCCCCCTCCATCGCCGGGCAGCTGGTGCCCATCTGCGCCTATGTCACCATGGCCGTGTCCTTGAACCTGGTGGTGGGCTTCTCCGGGGAACTGTCCCTGGGCCACGCGGGCTTTATGAGCGTGGGTGCCTTCTCGGGCATCGTGGCCGCCATGTCCCTGCAGCAGGCCATCCCCAACGGCATCGCCCGGTTGGCAGTGGCCATGCTGGTGGGCGCAGTGTGCGCCGGTGTCGCCGGCGTGATCGTGGGCGTGCCCGTGCTGCGTCTGCAGGGCGACTATCTGGCCATCGTCACCCTGGCCTTTGGCGAGATCATCAAGAATATCTTTAATATCCTGTATGTGGGCGTGGATGCCGAGGGGCTGCACTTCTCCATCACCAACGAGGCCGCCCTGCACCTGGGTGAAGGGGGCATCTCCATTCTTCAGGGCCCCATGGGGGCCACGGCCAATGTGAAGCTGTCCACCTTTACGGTTGGTACAGTCCTGGTGCTTGTGTCCCTGTTTGTGGTGCTCAATCTGGTCCACAGCCGGGCCGGCCGGGCTATCATGGCCATGCGGGACAACCGCATCGCCGCCGAGAGCGTGGGCATCAGCGCCACCAAGTATAAGCTGATGGCCTTTGTCACCTCCGCCGTGCTGGCCGGTGCCGCCGGTGCGCTTTACGCCATGAACTACTCCTCTGTGGCCGCTAAGAAGTTCGACTTCAACGCCTCCATCCTGGTGCTGGTCTTTGTGGTGCTGGGCGGACTGGGCAACATCCGGGGCTCGGTCATCGCAGCGGCCTTTCTCACGGTCCTGCCGGAATTCCTGCGCAACCTGGGTCTGGACAAATACCGGATGCTGGTGTACGCCATCGTCCTTATCCTGGTGATGATCGCCACCAACAACGAAAACTCCAAGGAGTTCTTCGCGGGGCTCCGGCGCAAGCTGGTCCGCTCCGCCCCGGAGAAGGGAGTGGGTGACCGTGGCTAAGAAATTTGAAAAAGGAAAAATGGTCCCCGTGCCCAGCCACTCCATCGTGCCGGAGCGGGACCTGGGCAAGATGCCGGTGCTGGAGTGCCAGCACCTGGGCATCGACTTCGGCGGCCTGACCGCCGTGAACGAGTTCAACCTCACCGTGGGCCAGACGGAGATCGCCGGCCTCATCGGCCCCAACGGCGCGGGTAAGACCACCGTGTTTAACCTGCTGACCAAGGTGTACCAGCCCACCCGGGGCACCATCCTGTTAAACGGCAAGGACACCCACGGCATGTCTATCGCCCAGGCCAACCGGGCGGGCATCGCCCGTACCTTCCAGAATATCCGCCTGTTCAACAATCTGTCCGTGGAGGACAACGTGAAGATCGGCCTGCACAATCAGGTACGCTATCCCATGTGGGACGGCATGTTCCGCCTGCCGAAGTTCTGGAAGCAGGAGAAGCTGGCCCACGAGAGCGCCATGGAGCTGCTGTCCATTTTCGACATGCAGGACCTGGCGGGCCACGAGGCGGGCTCCCTGCCCTATGGCGCTCAGCGCCGCCTGGAGATCGTCCGGGCCCTGGCCACCAACCCCAGCCTGCTGCTGCTGGACGAGCCCGCCGCCGGCATGAACCCCTCTGAGACGGCGGAGCTGATGGAGAACATCGTCAAGATCCGTGACACCTTCCACATCGCCATCATGCTCATCGAGCACGACATGAACCTGGTCATGGGCATCTGCGAGGGCATCTGTGTGCTGAACTTCGGCCAGATCATTGCCAAGGGTACCGCCGAGGAGATACAGGCCAATCCCAAGGTCATCGAGGCCTATCTGGGCAGCCAGAAGAAGGAGGGCAGCAAGGGATGAATACTATCTTAAAGGTAGACGACATCAACGTCTATTACGGAGCCATCCATGCCATCAAGGGCGTCTCCTTTGAGGTCAACGAGGGGGAAGTGGTCACCCTAATCGGGGCCAACGGCGCAGGCAAGTCCACCATTCTGAAAACGGTGGCAGGACTGCTGTCCTCCCGCACCGGCTCCGTCCAGTTTATGGGCAAGAGCCTGGGGGGCATTCCCGCCCACAAGATCGTACCCATGGGCCTGGCCCTGGTCCCGGAGGGGCGGCAGATTTTCCTGCAGATGACGGTGGAGGAGAATCTGCAGATGGGCGCGTTCACCCGCCCCGCCAGTGAATATGACGAGAGTATCGCCGACGTGTATCAGCGCTTCCCCCGCCTGAAGGAGCGGCAGAACCAGATCGCCGGCACCCTGTCCGGCGGCGAGCAGCAGATGCTGGCCATGGGCCGGGCGCTGATGTCCAAGCCCAGCCTGCTCATGCTGGACGAGCCCTCCATGGGCCTGGCCCCCATCCTGGTGGAGCAGATCTTTGACATCGTGCGGGAGCTGAACCAGCACGGCACCACCATCCTGCTGGTGGAGCAGAACGCCAACATGGCCCTGTCCGTGGCCCACCGAGGCTACGTGCTGGAGACCGGCAAGATCGTGGCCACCGGCACCGGAGCCGAGCTGCTGGAGGACGAGGCCGTGAAGAAGGCCTATCTGGGCGGCTGAAAGCAGACAAAATGACAAGATAAAAGGCAGACCTGCGGAAATTCCCGTGGGTCTGCCTTTTTATGCAAAAGCCAAAAAAGTTTTAGGAAAGGTTTAAATTTAGAAAAACACTTTGAAACCAACGGGAAAACTGATAGAATACAGACAGAAGAACAGGCACAGACCAGGAAAGGAGCGGCCATGAAAAAGGAATTTCGGGACAGGGCCTATCAGGTGCTGGGCGTGATACTGCTCTTCACGTTCACGATCACAGCCGTCAGCGATTTCCCCTTCACCGGGGTCATCCGCACCGCCCTTGGGGCAGTGATTTTGGGATACGTCTCCGGGGTGCGGTTCAAAAAACCGGAGCTGAACGCAGAATACCCCCTGGCCTATCTCCAATACTTCTGGGTCACGGCAACAGTCTTCTGCCTGTGGAGCCTGCTGGCAGCCATGGAAGTCCGGTTGCCGACAGAACTGCTCCTGGGCACGTTTGCCCTCTTCCCCATCATCAGCCTTGGGGTGATCTGGAGAAAACGGGAGTATAAAGTCGTCTCGCCCTATGCGTTCGTGCAGATCGCTTTTTTCGTCGCCGTGCTGCTGGATCGCGTTATCAATGCATAAAAGAAATGCGCTGTCTCCCCAGGGCCAAGCTCCCGGGGGACAGCGCGTTTTTTGTTTTACTTACCGGATGAAGTGGGGACCCACCGGGGTTCGAGCTGGGGGAGACCGTATTTCTCCTTGCCCAGGGCGATGCTGCGCATGAGGAAGGTCATGTTCCGGGCCAGGGTGCGCATGGTCTGCTTGCCCTCCTCGTCCCGGTCGGCGTCGCCGGGGGCGCGGCCGTGGATGGAATTCCAATATTGGCTGGAGGCGATGGGCATGTTGGTGATGGTGAAAAACTTGTTCAGCTGGTCAAAGGTGGCAGAGCAGCCGCCCCGGCGGGCGCACACCACGCTGGCCCCCACCTTCATGGTCTTTTCAAACTGGGTGCTGTAGAACAGCCGATCCAGCACGGCGATGAGGGTGGCGTTGGCGGAGGCATAGTACACGGGGCTTGCCACCACCAGGCCGTCGGCCTGCTCAAGCTTGGGGGCCAGCTGGTTGACCACGTCGTCAAAGACGCACCGGCCTGTCTCGGCGCACCGGTTACAGGCGATGCAGCCCCGCACGGACAGATGGCCCACCTGGACGACTTCGGTCTCCACCCCCTCGGCCTGAAACACCCGGACCATCTCGTCCAGGGCGATGGCGGTGTTCCCGTGGGGCCGGGGACTGCCGTTTAGCAGTAATACGTTCATGTTCGATACCCCTTTCTGGGGAGTTAAACTCCCTGCGCTCTTCCAGACCATTCTAGCATGGGAGCCGGGGAGTTTCAAGGGAACCGGGGGGCCTGAAGGGCTCTCCACAAAATCATATCCGGCGGCGGACTCTCTCCGCAGACGGCGGCCCGCCAGCCGGGGCCGGAGTAGATGCGAAAGCACAGCCCGCCCAGCGCCAGCGCCCCGGGGGCGGGCAGGGGGACCCTGATTTCGGCGATGGGGGAGGTG
>PPYF01545077.1_pt1 | contig 18124 bp, 12 predicted proteins | sample 1559871 | NCBI WGS metagenome assembly PPYF01 (sample SAMN08240021, study PRJNA423297) | Human gut metagenome, whole genome shotgun sequencing project.
CAGATACACAGCTAAAAAAAGAAGAACTGGATCAGACATTAATTTCAGGTTGTAGAGTTTTTCATTTTGGATCATTATCACTGACAGATGAACCGGCAGAAAGTACAACGATCGAAGCGGTAAAAATGGCAAAAGCAGCGGGTGTACTTATTTCATATGATCCAAATTACCGCCCGTCTCTTTGGAAGAACAAAGAGTATGCAGTGAAAAAAATGAAGTCTGTTGTAGAACTGGTAGATGTCATGAAAGTATCGGATGAAGAGAGTATTCTCCTGACAGGGGCTAAAAGTTATGAGCAGGCTGCAGAAGAAATTCTTGCTATGGGGCCAAAGCTGGTTGCCATTACATTGGGAGAACATGGCGTTCTTATGGCAACAAAAAGCAGAAAAGAAATCATCAAAGCATTTCAGACACATGCGGTCGATACGACTGGAGCAGGAGATTCTTTCTGGGGAGGCGTATTATGCAGTATTCTTTCTATAAATAAGCCCGTAGAAAAGATGGAATGGGAAGAAATCAGAAAGTGTGCTGTTTTGGGAAATGCAGTTGCAGGATTGTGTGTGCAAAAGCGAGGTGGAATACCTGCGATTCCGACGAAAGAGGCAGTGTTTGAATTTATGCAGAAATAATGAGTGTATGTTGCAATACTGGTTTATACAGCAGTTTGTGATGTGCTGTCATACCTTGTGAAGTAGTATCTGGAAAATTGATGATTCCGGCTTGACTTAATTTAACATCTCAAATATAATAATTGCATACATCAGAAAACGTTCACTCTTCACCGGATGAGTGGTTAAAGCGTCTGGGAGCAAATCGTAGGTGCAGTAATTTACACTGTAAGATTTGTTTCCGGGCGCTTATTTATTTTGGAGGATAGATGCAATATGAATAAGAAAAAAGAATTATTGGTACAGATTATGTGGGAGCTTGCGGGAAGCATCTTTTATGCAATAGGTATATATAATTTCGCCCTGCAGGCAGAGTTTCCTATGACAGGTTTTTCGGGTATTTCGATTATTTTATACAGGCTGTTTAATATTTCCATTGGTTTATCAACGGTCCTGCTTAATATTCCGGTTGCGATACTATGCTGCAAATTATTGGGCAGAAAATTTTTTGTCAGCTCAATACGATGCATGCTTTTGTCTTCTTTTATTGTTGACTATGTTGCGCCGTTATTTCCGGTGTATCAGGGAGACAGACTGCTTGCGGCATTGTGCACAGGTGTATTTTGCGGAATAGGTTATGCCATGATTTATACAAGAAATTCTTCAACAGGAGGAGCTGATTTTATCATCATGGCTGTAAAAGCATTGCGGCCTCATTTATCGATGGGCAACATCTCTTTTCTTACTGATGTCGGAATTATTCTGGTTGGAGGACTTTTGTTTCGGGATATTGACGGAATGATTTACGGCATGATAGTGAATATACTGTCTGCGGTTGTTATTGATAAAATGATATATGGCATGAATTCAGGCAAAGTAGCCTTTATTGTCACCAAAAATGGAAAGAGGATATGCGATGTAATTGATGAATGCAGTCAGCGCGGAAGCACTATTCTTAAGGCACAGGGAGGATATAAGCAGGACGATATTCAGGTGGTAATGTGTGCATGCAACAGTAAGGAAATGTACCAGGTGCGTAAATCTGTAAAAGATGCAGACCCGGACTCTTTTATTGTGGTTGTTGAGTCTCATGAGGTGCACGGAGCGGGCTTTAAAATGACAAATATTGGAGAAGCGGAGAACTGAAACATACCTGAAACAAATATAGTGTGAAGATTGTATATTAGCCTGAAAAAAGCTATACTAATATAATGATGTAGCGGTTTTATGGCTGAAATTATATATTTGGGAGGTAAATACATGTTAGAAAACTGGATTAAACCACAAATTCCGGAGGAGGAAGAGCTGGATGAGCGCCTGCATGCAGCGCGCTCTAAGCTGTCTGTGCTTCAGATGCAGATTAAGGAGCGTGGACTGCATGTACTTGTGCTGTTTGAGGGCTGGGGTACTGCAGGAAAGGGCAGTGTGCTCGGTAAGGTAATCAGGAATATTGATCCGCGATTTTTCAAGGTCGCAACTATGGACGAGCCGACAGAGGAGGAAAGACGCAAGCCTTTTTTATATCGGTATTTTGTAAAGATTCCGGCAAAGGGGAAGCTTGAGTTTCTTGATTCGGGCTGGATGGATGAGGTAGTAAAGGATGTACTGCACGACAAGATAGGAGAGAAGGAGTACAAGAAGAAAATTGAAAGCGTGAAGCGCTTCGAGCGACAGCTGACTGACAATGGTTATCTTGTTATGAAATTTTTCTTCCAAATCAGCCGGAAGGAACAAAAAAAGCGTATTGAGGTATTAAAGGAGAATAAGGATACCAGATGGCGTGTCAGTGGAGATGAAGACTGGCAGAATAAGCATTATGACAAGTGTATGCATGTGTTTGACAGATATCTGAATGATACAAATTCGCCTGCAGATCCTTGGTATATCGTTGATGCAAAGAATAGAAAATGGGCTGAGCTTCAGGTGCTGGAGACGCTGGTTAGCGGAATAGAGACAGCACTTAAAAACAGTAATCTTGCTGTGCCGCTGTTACAGAATGTGTTCCCTCTTGAGAAGATTCCAAAGCTTTCTGAGATATCACTTGATAAGGAACTATCTGAGGAAGAATACAAAAAGGAGCTCAAAAATCTGCAGTCTAAGCTTAGCGAGCTGCATAATAAGCTATACAGGCGAAAGATTCCTGTTGTCATAGCATATGAGGGCTGGGATGCAGCAGGAAAGGGTGGAAATATAAAGAGAATCACAGGGGCGCTGGATCCGAGAGGCTTTGAGGTGCATCCGATTGCAAGTCCGCTGCCAAACGAGAAAGCCAGACACTATCTGTGGAGATTTTGGAATCGTCTTCCTAAGACCGGGCATATAGCTATTTTTGACAGGACATGGTATGGCAGGGTTATGGTAGAAAGACTAGAGGGCTTTTGCAGCGAGAATGAATGGCAGCGTGCTTACAATGAGATTAATGAATTTGAAAAGGAGCTGTCAGACTGGGGTGCTGTCATCATAAAGTTCTGGGTGCAGATTGATAAGGATACACAGCTGGCTCGATTTGAGGAACGCCAGAATACTCCGGAAAAGCAATGGAAGATTACCGATGAGGACTGGAGAAACAGAGAAAAATGGGATCTGTATGAGACTGCTGTAAATGAGATGCTAAAGAAAACCAATACCACATACGCACCATGGCATGTGCTTGAGTCAAACGACAAGAAATATGCGAGAATCAAGGCTCTTAAGATTGTGATTGATGCGATTGAAGCTGCTTTGGATAATGAAACAAATAAAAAGTAAAGACAGATGTATATAAACAGAGATATGTAAAAAAGAAGCCGGAATAAATCCGGCTTCTTTTAAAGTGTTGGTAAATTAATTTGGGTACAAAAAATGCGCCTCCAGGGGCTCGAACCCTGCACACCCTGATTAAGAGTCAGGTGCTCTACCAAATGAGCTAGAAGCGCAAACATCTGTGTGAATATCTGTGTCACACGGACAAATGATATTATACACAGGGTTTTACAAAAATGCAAGTACTTTTTTTGAAAAATTTAAAAAATTATAAAAAAGACTTTAAAACACTAAGTACTCCGTTTTCCCAGTAAGGCGCACAGGTGTGTTTTGCGGCTGCGATAACTTCCTGGCGGGCATTTGACACGGCGTAGCTTATACCGGCATTTTGAAGCATCTCAATATCATTCAGATTGTCACCGAAACAGCATACTTCGTCCGGAAGCAGGTCGAATCTGTCTATGAGGTATGAGAGTGCAGTCCATTTGCTGACACCCTTTGCGTTGCAGTCTACCCATTCCTTGCCGGCGGCTGCCAGGTGAGCTTTTTTATTCCATGCCGGAATGAAAACCGGTGTACACAGCTCTTCGCATTTGTCGGGATGAAAGACAGTGAATTTGATGATGTCATTTCTGTCAAGCCTTGTGATGTCATCAACCTCACGCATCTCAAAGCCGTATGAATCACGAAGCAGATGAAAGATTGGGCTGCCACCATCCTCTGCAAAGCAGAAATCAGGAGTAGCAGCAAAGTAATCGCATGCAGGCAGCTCATCGCGGACCATCCGGCACATGCTCTTCCATATATCCTCGTCCATAGGATAGGTTTTTAGGATTTCCTTTGGAGTGCGCACGACTGTTCCTCCGTCTGTTATATACAAAAGCTTGTGCTTTATCGGAGCAAACAGCTTAAATTCGCTTGAAAACTGTCTGCCGGAACAGACTACAAATATTATTCCTTTGTCTATGAGCCTGTCGATGACAGACATGTACTCAGGATCTATGAGCAGTGAGCCGTCCTTTACAAGTGTTCCGTCTATATCTGTTGCTATTAGTTTTATCATTATTTATCTCCCAGGGCGTATATCTTTTGAATATTCAACTATATCATTATAAGAAATTATAATCTCATATGCAAGGGACTTATAGTGTATTTATTACTGTTTGTGAAAGAAAAAACCAGAATATATTGAAAGTTTCCTGCTCATATTGTATCATAGTAATACTGGCTTCATCTTCAATGCGTTGAAGCAATGAAAACTAAGGGGACGATATTTACTATGATAGTAGCACTTATTGAAAAAGTTTATTCTTTCTTGTGGGGAGATCTGATACACATTCCACTGCCAGGCGGTGGGAGCGTGGGAATCTCACTGCTCATAATTCTTTTGATTCCGACAGGAATTTATTTCACTGTAAGGACAAGACTTTTACCAATCAGAATGTTTCCGGACATGATAAAGGCGCTGACAGGTAAAAAGGAAAATAAGGATAGCCTGTCCACGTTCCAGACACTCATTGTCTCTACGGCGACGAGAGTGGGCATGGGTAATCTGGTTGGTGTTGTGGCTGCCATATCAGTTGGAGGCGCAGGTGCGGTTTTCTGGATGTGGATAACAGCCATTATAGGTTCATCCACGGCTTTTGTGGAGGCTACACTGGCACAGCTTCACAAGGAGCCTGATCCATTGTACTCAGGCTATCGTGGAGGTCCGGCGTATTACATACACCACTACTTTGAGGATAAATCAGGCAAAAAGAAAAAACATGTTATTATAGCTGTTTTGTTTGCTATATCCGGACTAATCTGCTGGTGTGGCATAAGTCAGGTGATCAGCAATTCTGTCACATCATCATTTGAAAATGCATTTGGCGTACCACCTATTTATACTACAATAATCCTGGTGGCAGTGGCTGCTGTAATAGTGCTTAGGAAAAATGCTACGGTAAAGGTGCTTGACATAGTTGTTCCTATCATGGCGGTGTGCTATTTTGCCATAACCATTTTTATCATAATTAAAAATATAGGCATGATGCCATCGGTTTTTTCAAGGATATTTGAGGAAGCCTTCGGTATCAGGCAGGTGGCTGCGGGAGGCTTTGGAGCGGTGCTCATGAATGGTGTAAAGAGAGGTCTTTTTTCAAATGAGGCAGGCTCAGGCTCAGCTCCATGCGCTGCAGCGGCGGCAGAGTGCGATACTCCTGTAAAGGCAGGACTGACGCAGGCGCTCGGTGTATTTATAGATACGATAGTGATTTGCAGCTGTACGGCAATGATCATGCTCACTGCACCGGAGAATATAGTGGCAGGGAAAGAGGGCATGGATTTATTACAGTCAGCTATGAGGTATCATCTTGGAGATTTTGGAGTTATTTTTATAGCAGTCACATTGTTTTTATTCAGCTTTTCCACCTTCCTTGGTATACTTTTTTATGCAAGGAGTAATGTTGCGTACCTGTTTGGGGATAACTGGATTTCACAGACCATGTACAAGGTGCTGGCTCTTGTTATGCTGTTTGTAGGCGGTATCGCGGCATACACATTTGTCTGGGATCTCGGAGATGTAGGAATCGGCCTTATGACTATATTCAATACAGGTATTCTCTATCTGATGGGTGGACAGGCAATAAAGGAGCTGCGAGTCTTTGAGGAGAGTAATAAAGCACAAAGCAATAGTCAATGCTCACAGCAGGGTGATAACGTAACGCAATAACAATAGGAGATATATATAAATATGAAAAGAGAATCATTTAAATCACGTCTGGGATTTATACTGGTAAGTGCAGGATGCGCTATAGGCATAGGCAATGTATGGCGTTTTCCGTATGTGACAGGTCAAAACGGTGGCGGTATTTTTGTACTGTTTTACCTTATATTTCTGGTATGCATGGGACTTCCGGTGCTTACGATGGAGCTTGCTGTAGGCCGGGCCAGCAGAAAAAGTGCTGTGATGAGCTACAAGGCTCTTGAGAAAGAGGGCAGTAAATGGCATATTCACGGATGGATAGCCATGCTTGGCTGCTACATGCTCATGATGTATTACACAACAGTCTCAGGCTGGATGGTTGCGTATTTCTTTAAATTCCTAAAGGGAGATTTTACATCAGGCATGAATACTGATGACACGGCAGCTGCATTTGGAAACATGCTTGCAGACCCCAAGCAGATGGCTTTCTGGATGATAGTTACGGTTGTGCTTGGCTTTTTGGTGTGCAGCCGTGGTCTGCAGAATGGGCTCGAGAAAATCAGTAAATTTATGATGAGTGCTCTGCTCTTGCTTATCATTGTCCTTGCGGTGCACAGTATCACACTTTCAGGGGCTTTGGAAGGAGTGAAATTCTATCTTGTTCCAAATCTGGATGCGGTCTCTGAAATTGGAATAAAGAATGTAATAACAGCAGCCATGAATCAGGCGTTTTTTACGCTGAGTCTGGGTGTGGCCGCAATGGAGATATTCGGCAGCTATATGGGAAAGGACTGCACTCTTGCAGGTGAGGGTGCCAAAATATGTGCTCTTGATACATTTGTGGCTATAATGTCAGGCCTTATCATTTTCCCGGCTTGCTTCAGCTATGGGGTGGAGGTAGACGCAGGACCAAGCCTTATCTTTATCACTTTGCCAAATGTGTTTGTAAATATGCAGGGAGGCCGCATATGGGGCTGTCTTTTCTTCATGTTTATGACCTTTGCCAGCTTTTCAACCGTTATTGCGGTATTTGAGAATATTATGTCGTTTGCCATTGATATGTTTGGCTGGTCCAGAAACAAGGCTGCGCTAATAAATGGTGTGATAATACTTATTGCAAGTATGCCGTGTGTACTTGGATACAATGTGTGGAGTAATCTGCACCTCATAGGAGGCAGGGATGTGCTTGACAGCGAGGACTTTATGGTAAGCAATCTGCTTCTCCCGATTGGCTCACTGGTTTATCTGCTTTTTTGTGTGACAAAGTGGGGCTGGGGCTTTGATAAGTATATAGATGAGGCAAATACAGGATCAGGACTTAAGATTTCAAGGAAGCTTAAGCCGTATTTTCAGTTCATACTGCCGCTTTTAATTTTGTTTATTTTTATCCAGGGATTGATATAGTTATGTAGTTTTTGGAAATCAGACAGGAGAGTGTAAAATATGTTAGACCAGAATACCTTTATAGAGACAGTGCAGAGCGTGGCCGAGATTATCAGGACATCAGCGGAGCCGATAGGCAGAGATGAAATCATGTCTTATTTTAAGGATATGGAGCTTAATAAAGCGCAGGAGGATATGGTATTTGAATTTCTCATCACACCACATGAGCAGGAGAATGAGAGTGCAGGTGATTATGAGGATGAACCACAGGACGAATTACATGGGGATGAATCGTCTGAAAATGCTGCATTGAACAATGTAATTTACTCAGAAGGCGATTCGATGGATGCCATAGCAGGTGGAAAGAATAATAAGGCCAAGCAGGATAATGAAGCTGAGCCTGACATAGATGAGGATAGCCTTATCCCGGATTCACCTATGTTTAGGATGTATCTTGAGGAGCTTGAAGAGATACCTGATTATACAAAGGCCGAGCAGGACGATATGTACAAAAAGCTGCTCGCAGGTGATGAGAGTGTGATACACACTATATCAAATTTCTGGCTCAAAAGTGTGCTTGCCATGGCAAAGAAGCTTGCTGTTACATCAGAGGGCTTTGAGGACGTAGTACAGGAGGGAAACATGGGACTTTTCATGTGCCTTACTGAGCTCTGCGGCTGCGGGGATGAGATAGATGTGGAAAAAGAGCTTTTGGATGCCATAGAAGAGTCTATGAAAGAGTGTATCAGGGAGCAGACCGGTGAGGATGAGAGCGAGAATACTGTGGTAGGAAAGGTTTCATTGGTAAACCGTGCAGTGGAGAAACTAAAATCCGATAAGGGTTTCGAGCCGAGCCTTAGTGAGCTTTCTGGCTACACCGGCGTGGATGAGGAAGAGCTTGAAAAGCTTCTAGAGCTTATCAAAAAGGCTGATGTGGAGAAAAATAAACAGGACAGTAAATAATCTGTGGCATTTGTAGATTTGTGTCATATATTAAACCATACCTGAATATATGAAAGGATGGAAAATATATGGCACGATTTACTAATCAGGCACAGCTTCGTTATGGCAACAATGTAGCCAATTCAAATATAGCAGTCGGAGAAATACTGGAGGTGCTTTCTGCTACGAAAACAGCAGTCAAAAACACCTACAATCAAAACGATACAATAACCTATGTGGTGAGTATCGTAAACTCCGGAAATACCGCAATAAACGGTCTGACACTTTCTGACAATCTAGGTGCTTATACCTTTAACACCAACACTCTTGTACCATTAACCTATGTGAATAACACCGCAAAATACTATACAAACGGCACACTCCAGGCAGCGCCTGCAGTAACCCAGGGACCGCCTCTTAGCATAACAGGCATAAATGTCCCTGCAGGTGGCAATGCAACTGTCATCTATGAGGCAGCGTTAAATGAGTATGCTCCTCTTGGCACAGAGGCATCTGTCACAAACACCGCTACAGTTAGCGGTACCGGAATCACTCCGGTCACAGCAGCAGAGACAGTAAATGCCGAGGCTGCACCAAATCTTGCAATTACTAAGTCAGTAAGCCCTGTTCCTGTGACGGAAAATGGTACACTGACCTATACCTTCAGGATTCAAAACTACGGAAGCGTTGCGGCAACCAATACCACAGGCGTGGTTATAACAGACACATTTGCTCCAGTTTTGAACAATCTTACAGCCGCATTAAACGGCACAGCCTGGACTGCAGCTACAGATTACACTTACAATGAGGCGACAGGCACATTTTCGAGCACGGCAGGTGCAATCACTGTTCCGGCGGCAACCTACACACAGGATAGCACAACCGGTGCGTGGGTTGTCACACCGGGTGAGAGCACACTTGTCATCACCGGAACAGTGTAGCGGCAGAGGTGATTAATTTTAAGAATTGTTTAATTTAGAAGGATAAAGTTGAAATATTTATGTAAACTATGTAAAATAAATATAGCTGTTTATGAATAAGATGATGCAGATGATCATCAGCAGTTATAATTGATTAACCGGGGGATAATACAAATGAATAATGCACAGTTAGTGATAGACGAAGTAAAAAAGGCAGTAAAGGGCAAGGATGATTGTATCATCAAGGCATTTGCTGCCTTTTTGGCAGGTGGACATATACTGCTTGAGGATGTGCCGGGAGTGGGAAAGACTACGCTTGCAGTAGCTTTTTCAAGGGCGATGGCGCTTGTGAATCACAGAGTACAGTTCACTCCGGATGTGCTGCCTGCTGATATACTTGGCTTTTCGATGTATCAGAAGCAGACCGGAGAGTTTGTGTACCGCGAGGGTGCCGTGATGTGTAATCTGTTTCTGGCAGATGAGATTAACAGAACAAGTCCCAAAACACAGTCTGCGCTCCTGGAGGTTATGGAGGAAGGAAATGTTACTGTGGATGGAATAAGCAGGAAGGTCCCGGAGCCGTTTATAGTGATGGCCACTCAAAATCCAAAGGGCAGCGCCGGTACACAGCTGTTGCCGGAGTCACAGCTTGACAGGTTTATGATATGTATGAGCATGGGATATCCTTCACATGATGCAGAGGTGGATATCGCAAAGGGCAAAAGTGTGAAGGCTGATGAGTATACGATAAAGCCTGTTATGAATGCACAGGGACTTGTTGAGATGCAGGGAGAGGTTGAGCAGGTGTTTATACATGACAGTATTTACTCGTACATTGTGGACCTGGTTGATGCGACAAGGACAAGTCCGTACATTGAGCTTGGAGTGAGTCCGCGAGGTACGATTGCGTGTGTTAGGATGGCAAAGGCATATGCGTATCTGAGTGGGCGAAGCTATGTCATACCATCTGATGTGGTTTCTGTATTTGCGGATGTGACAAAGCACAGAATCGTGCTAAATACCAAGGCGAGAGTATCACACGTATCAGAGCTTTCAGTGATAGATGAGATACTAAAGGCTGTAAAACAGCCGACAACTTATGTGAAAAAGGCAGGTAATCGTGATTAGTTTTTTGATAGGAATAATTACTGCGGCAATAGTTTTTTATATGTCGATGATATACGGTAATGCTGCACTGGCACTGCTTGGCTGCTTTATGTGTGTGTTTATGGTGCTGACATTTATAGCATTGCTTGTAAAGGCGCACCGGGCAGTGGCAGCTATAAACATTCCGATAGCTATCGCCACACAGGGCGAGAGTATCAGGGTGAGTCTTTCCTGCAGGCTGAAGGAGGCAGGCTTTTATGGTGTTAAATACCGTGTAACGGTGAAAAATAATTTATCCGGCGAAAAAAGTACAAAATGGCTGTCAGGAGGCAGTGATTTTTTGTACAGCGTAAACCTGTGCGGCAATTATGAATTTGAGCTTGTAAGGATAAAGCTATATGATTTTTCGAGGCTTTTTTATGTCACGAAAAGAGTTAAAAAATATGCAAATGTTGAGGTGATGCCGCAGATTGATGAGATTCCTGTGAGGATAACGGACAGAGTAAGAAATTTCTTTGGGGATTCTGATATCTATGATGATTTAAGACCGGGATATGATCCGTCGGAGCTGTTTGATGTCAGAGAGTTTCAAAATGGTGACAGGCTGCAGAGTGTGCACTGGAAGCTTTCTGCAAGGACTGATGAGCTGATGGTAAAGGAGAACAGCCTGCCAAAGGCATGTGCGGTGGCCATAGTAGCAGATTTAAGGGGAATAAAGAAGGGCAGACAGGCGGATGCTTTTATGAAGCTTCTTGTCTCACTTTCCTTTTCGCTTATGGATCAAAAATGCTCTCATTATGTGGCGTGGTATGATAACGCCATAAACGATATTGTGAGAGCCAGAGTGGATGACGAGGAGGGCTTTTACATATTTTTGAACAGTTTTCTTAAAATAAAGCCGGATACAAAAAATGATGCGCTTTTTTTGTATGAGGAAAAGTACCGGGCAGAAAAGCTTGTGTGTCTGCTTAGCGTGGACGGAAGACTTCAGATAAAAAGGGGAGAGGAGATAGTTGGCAGAGCGGATGAAAAAAACGAGATTGTCATTTAGGAAAAGCAGATGGCAGAGATCTGACGCAAATGAGATAAAGCCTGATTATAATAATGCATTTACAGTGCTTGGTGTCCTGCTTACTGAACTTGCCAATGCAGCTGCAGCAGTACTTCTTACGGTGTGTGCAGTGTCTGTTGTGAATACGACCGTTTCACATGTGAGATGCCCATATTATGTGTATGTGTGGCTGTTTATTTTTTCGGTGATAAGCGGCTTTATAAACAGGCTTACATCGCTTGACACAAGAAAATGGGTGCGCCATGCGATAAATACGGGGCTGCTGCTTGTATTTGTGCTTGGAGTGTTTATTGCAAACTGGCAGGCTGCAGAGCATATAAAAGACGGCTTTTTGTATGTAAAGGGCAGGTATCTTGAGATAATAAATGTGTACTATGGCACTTCATTTGTCTGTCCAAAGGGCGATAAAGCCTTTGCGGGGGCATTTGTTGGCTTTGTATCGTTTATAGTTATGCTTTTGCTGGTGACACTGGCGGTTCAAATTAAAAGAAGACGCATGCTCACATTATTTCCAACGCTTCTGCTTGCGGTACAGCTGTGCATAGGCAAAAGCCCAAGTGTCAGCGAGGTTGTTATGCTCACGCTGTGTACACTCTGGTGTCTTATCGCAGATGGCAACGCACGCACAGTGGCAGGATATGATGTAAATGGAAGTGAACATGGCAATGATGTTTTTAGGATAGCACAGGCGTTTTTATATATGGCGGCAGTGTCAGCAATACTTTTTATATGTGTATTTTCGTTTAAACCTCTTGCTGATACACTTGCCGATAAAAAGCCGCAGATGCTTGCCTTTCAAAAGGATTTGGAGGGCAGCGTAAAATCATTCTTCAGCGTGGGGATTGATTTACAGGATGGCACGGTTAGTAATCACTACCCAAGCTACAGTGAAAAAACAGTGATGACGGTAGAAGCATCATCAGGCGCATCTTCTAATATTTATCTGAGAAGCTTCTACGGTGATACCTATGAGAATGGCAGATGGATTAAAAAGTCTGATTTTTCAGGAATGGAAAAAGAGTATCACGATGCTTCAAGGATGACAGCATGGCAGAATGCAATCGGATTAGCCACGCTGCTCGATGGCTATTATGATGATGAGACCAATCCGGCCACCGAAAAGTATACAATCACGATGGAGAAGCTTTCCACCAAATACGCCTATTTACCGTACTGTATAGACCCATACAGTATAGATGCCAAGGGTGATATAGATTTTGACGAAGACTTTTTTATCACAAAGGATAAAGGGACAAAGACTATCGAGGTGTCGGCGTGTCCCGGCTTTTTCGATGGTAGTCTGGAAATGTCTATCCTTGAGCCTGAGCAGCCTCTTGAGGTCAACAATGATTTCTATGCGGCATACAATGATTATGTAATGGAAAACTATACTAAAAAGCAGGGCGGTGACGGGATTGTTGCGGAGGATGCGGAGCTGATTCTTAGGACAGGACAGCTCACAAGTAATATGATGTACACAGGCTATATAAGAGAAAATGATGCCAACAGGATTGCGGCAGCACAACTGGTGCAGCAGTTTCTGACATCGAAGGCTTTTAAGTACAGCAAAAATCCTCCTTCCGCAGGCGGCAAGGATGTGGTTGAAAATTTCCTCTCAAATAGCAGGCAGGGCTTTTGTGTGCATTTTGCATCGGCGGGTACCATGATACTCAGACAGATGGGCGTTCCATGCCGCTATGTAAGCGGATACTGTGCAAAGGAGGACAGCTTCAAATCCGGTGAAAATGATGAGGATATATGCGAGGTGAAGGATTCGCAGTCGCATGCCTGGGTTGAAATATATCTGGATGATTTCGGATGGATTCCGGTGGAGATGACACCGGGATATTTTGAGTATGTGACAGGTGAGAATCCGTTTGACTATATTGGTGTCAAAGGAAAGAAAACGAATGCCGGTGATGCTTTGGATGATACTGAGAATATGAATGATGCTGCGGTAAATAAAGATAATGCATATGAAGATGCAGCAGATCAAGATGCAGAAAATGAAGATACAGAAAATACAGATGTAAAAAATGATGAAAGTGAGAATGCTTATGGTTCACAGTCAGGTGCGGATAAACGTACAGATGCTCAGAACTCAAAAACGAGACTTCATATTCCACCGGTGATTTTAAAAACCTCACTCTGTGTGATTTTTCTGACTGCACTTACAGCCATCATAGTTTATATCAAAAGGCGAAGAAATATTTTGTGGGAAGCAAGACTTGCAAAAAGAGTGAAAAAAGGCCGTTACAGCAGGGCAGCAATAATGATAAACAACCGCATCTACAAAGGACTGGGACATCCTTCAAAAAACAGGACAGATGAGCTTTATCTGGCTAATCTTAAGGAAAAATACTGCGGACCGGATTATTGCGGAATCCACTGGGACGAGTACATGCGCATAATACAAAAGGCAGTGTATTCATCAGAGGGCATCACTGGGGAAGAATGTTTTATGGTGATGGAGACATGGAGACGTTTGGAGAAAAAAGACATTAGACATAATTCACAAAAAAATATGTATAAAAACAGCATGATTAACAAAAAATAAATTCGCGGCGAAATTGTGTTGAAATGATAAAGCTTCTGTGATATAAACATAAACAGACGTGTTACTTTTAGGGAGGCATTTGTCGTACATAACTTTTAACAGGGTTAGTGTATGATAAGTGCCTCTTTTTTTGCCACTGGAGCAAAAAGAATGATAGGTGCAAATCAATACATACCCGCATTTATAGGAGGAAAAGCTCATGAAAGACAAAATTTTTGGTGTCCTGCAGAGAGTAGGACGAAGCTTCATGCTTCCAATCGCAATCCTTCCGGTAGCAGGCTTGCTTTTAGGACTCGGAAGCTCATTCACCAACACCACAACAATTGAGACCTATGGTTTACAGTGGCTGCTCGGAGATAAGACTATACTCCATGCACTTCTTGTAATCATGAATGCGGTCGGAAGTGCCATATTCGATAACCTTCCGCTCATTTTTGCGGTCGGAGTAGCAATCGGAATGGCAAAGAAGGAAAAAGAGGTATCAGCACTTTCAGCAGTCATAGCATACTTTGTTATGAATGTATCAATCAATGCGATGCTCAAGATTTCCGGAAAAATCCTTGCAGACGGAAGCATTGCTAAGGATGTGCTTGATGGAACCATCACATCAGTATGCGGTATCCAGTCGCTGCAGATGGGCGTGTTTGGCGGAATTATCGTAGGACTTGGAGTGGCAGCACTGCACAACCGTTTCTACAAGATTGAGCTGCCGAATGCATTGTCATTTTTCGGTGGAACAAGATTTGTGCCTATCATCTCAACAGTGGTATATCTGTTTGTAGGAATCCTGATGTACTTTATCTGGCCGACAGTGCAGAACGGAATCTATGCACTCGGAGGAGTGGTGACAGGAACAGGATATTTCGGAACACTTCTCTTTGGTATCATAAAGAGAGCCCTTATTCCATTCGGACTGCACCATGTATTTTACATGCCGTTCTGGCAGACAGCAGTCGGTGGAACGATGGAGGTTGCAGGACATATGGTTGAGGGAGGACAGAACATCTTCTTCGCACAGCTTGCAGACTCTGCAAACATCGCACATTTCAGTGCCGATGCCACAAGATATTTCTCGGGAGAGTTCATTTTCATGATTTTCGGTCTTCCGGGAGCAGCGCTTGCAATGTATAAATGTGCAAAGCCGGAAAAGAAAAAACAGGCAGGAAGCCTTTTACTTTCAGCAACACTTGCATGTATGTTTACAGGAATCACAGAGCCTCTTGAGTTCTCATTCCTTTTCGTAGCACCGGCTCTCTTTGCAGTACAGGTAGTGCTCGCAGGAAGCGCATACATGATAGCACATATTTTAAACATCGCGGTAGGACTTACTTTCTCAGGCGGACTGCTTGATTTCTTCCTGTTTGGTATATTGCAGGGCAATGAAAAGACAAGCTGGATGCTCGTGATTCCGGCGGGAATAGTATATTTCTTACTGTATTACTTTATTTTCAGCTTCCTTATAAAGAAGTTTGATTTCAAGACTCCGGGCCGTGAGGATGACGATACAGAGACAAAGCTCTACACTAAGGCAGATGTAAATGCAAGAAAAGCTGCTAAGGATACAAAAGCTTCTGACGACAAAGCGACTGTAGACGAGCTTTCGCAGACCATATCACGAGGTCTCGGCGGCAAAGCCAATATCTCAGATGTGGACTGCTGTGCAACAAGGCTTCGTATCACAGTAATTGACCCTGAAAAGGTAAACGATGTGCTTCTTAAATCAACAGGAGCATCAGGAGTCGTACACAAGGGACAGGGCGTACAGATTATCTATGGACCAAGAGTAACAGTGATTAAATCAGATTTAGAGGATTATCTTGCGAGCGTGACAGAGGAGCATTTCGAGGATGATGCAGCAGAAAATAATACAGCAGACGCATCAAAGACAAAAGATTCAAACACCTCTTCTGATAAAGCACAGGATTCGGATGTTGAATCAGAGCCGACAAGCACAGTCATCATCTCAAGTCCTATGACAGGAATTGCAGCAGACCTCTCAACAGCGCCGGACGAGGCCTTCGCCGGCAAAATGATGGGTGATGGAGCGGTAGTCACACCTGAGGAGGGGGTAGTTGTAGCACCTGAGGATGGAACTGTTTTATTCGTTTTTGATACAAAGCATGCTTTGGGATTTACAACCGACTCAGGAATTGGTATGATAATCCATGTAGGAATTGATACAGTAAAGCTCGAGGGTAAAGGCTTTGACGTACAGGTTGAGGCAGGATGCCATGTTAATAAGGGCGACGTGCTCATGAAGCTTGACCTTGACTACTTAAAGGCTAACGCACCATCAGTTACAACTCCTGTTATCTGCACAGAGCTAAAAGATAATCAGAAAATCCGCCTCATCATAGACGGACCGATTAAGGCAGGAGAGCCTCTCTACGCAGTTGACACCTACGAGAAGTAATTCATACATCCTTAAACAATTCAAAGGTATCGGATGCCATGGAGATGGCGGCAGCAGTTCGAAAATGCGCCACATTTATAGAGGAAAAGATTGGAAAGCACATAGATGTCACTACTATGGCCTACAACCGCCTCATGAACCATATCCGCCACATGGTATCAAGAGCCGCGACCGGAGAAAAATTAAAGGTTGATCTCAATCAGTTTATCGAGAAAAATTACCCGGAGTCATTCGCACTGGCAGGTGAGATATGTAAGGAGCTTGGAAAGAACTTAAATCATGAGTTTTTGGACAATGAGACAGGCTACCTTGCCATACATATCGAGCAGATTAAGTGTGATGAGATGGTAAGTGAATAAAAAATGTGAAAACCTTCCTGCACATTAGGTTATGTGTGGGAAGGTTTTTTCGTGAAAAAGTACTGTGATGGAAGAAATGAATGGGGATTTGCGTAAGAAAATGGATATAACGAATGGGGATTTGCGTAAGAAAATGAATATAACAAATGGGGATTTGCGTAAGATTATGTACAAATCTTCCTTAATGTGGTACACTACATAGTTGTATCAACAAACATCCGATACACAAAATACATATGAAATCAATTTAAAGGAGATATATATACCATGAAACTCGGCATCGTCGGACTTCCGAACGTCGGAAAGTCTACATTATTCAACTCACTCACAAAGGCAGGAGCGCTTTCAGCAAACTATCCTTTTGCTACAATCGACCCAAACGTAGGTATTGTTTCAGTGCCTGACGAGAGAATCGTAAAGCTAGGAGAGCTCTATCACACAAAGAAGGTTACACCTGCAACAATCGAATTTGTTGATATCGCAGGTCTTGTGAAGGGAGCCAGTAAGGGTGAGGGACTTGGAAACCAGTTCCTTGCAAATATCCGTGAGGTAGATGCAATCGTACACGTGGTGCGCTGCTTTGAGGATACAAACATTATCCATGTAGATGGCTCTGTAGATCCTGCAAGAGATATCGAGACAATCAATCTTGAGCTTATTTTCTCGGATGTTGAGATTCTCGACAGGCGAATTGCAAAGATTGCAAAGCAGGCAAGAATGGACAAGACACTTGCAAAGGAGCTTGAGCTTGTTGAGGCAGTAAAGGCTCATCTTGAGGACGGAAAGATGGCCAGAACCTTTGAAGTGCCTGATGATGAGGATGCACAGCTTTGGTTCAAGGGATATAATCTCCTTACAGCAAAGCCTACCATCTACGCAGCAAACGTATCAGAGGACGACCTCGCAGATGACGGCGCAAGTAATCCGCATGTTGCAAAGGTAAGAGAAATGGCAAAGGAAGAGGGCGCAGAGGTATTTGTTATCTGTGCACAGATTGAGCAGGAGCTTGCAGATCTCGATGAGGACGAAAAGAAGGAGTACCTTGAGGATTTAGGTGTTGAGTCAAGCGGTCTCGATAAGCTTGTAGCAGCCAGCTATTCACTTCTCGGACTTATTTCCTTCCTCACAGCAGGAGAGGATGAGTGCCGTGCATGGACTATAAAGAAAGGTACAAAGGCACCACAGGCAGCCGGCAAGATACATACTGATTTCGAGCGTGGCTTCATCAAGGCGGAGGTAGTCAACTATCAGGATCTTCTCGACAACGGAAGCCTTGCAGCCGCAAGAGAAAAGGGAATTGTAGGCATGGAAGGAAAAGAGTACGTTGTTAAGGAC
>PPYF01385526.1_pt1 | contig 18114 bp, 16 predicted proteins | sample 1559871 | NCBI WGS metagenome assembly PPYF01 (sample SAMN08240021, study PRJNA423297) | Human gut metagenome, whole genome shotgun sequencing project.
AACACAAGGAAGAACACTATGGATTTTTTTATTCTCTTTTTACTCACTTAGGTGTGCAACTTCATTATACAATCTACCTCTGAAAGTCTTTTATCACTAGCATGTACATGCATACATTCAATAATGCACTTATTTGTAAAATAAAGATAATATCCGCAAACTTTAAAATCAAAGTACTTTGGCATAATCCTTCTCCATATACTTCACATTAGCCTGATAAAGCTTGTTGACTTTATACGCTTCGATATCATCCATATTAGTTTCTACAAGCTCATGATTATAGAAATAAGCAGCATGATCAGGCTTATGCAAATTTATAACAGTTACACCCTCGCCCCTATCAATAAACGCATATCCTTGAACGATAACCTCAGCAGCATCTGCTAATTTTTGAACATCAGCCATAACGCACCTCCACTTTTTTTATCGGCGCTAAAAATTTCTTAGCATTAAAATATAAGTTATCCAGCATGGGAAGTAAATCAATATAGTCTTCAACCACACCTAACTTTTCGTGCAAACAATCAACAACAATGTATCCATATGGAGCATCCCATTCTTTAACTTTTAAATATTTCACTAACCTATCTGATGTTTTAAAACGAAAATCATAACCACCATAAGAAAAAGTCGTAAACCCATCTTTATTGCTCAAATAAGCTGTATCTTTGTTCTCCATATTTTCACCACCTCATAAATTGCTGATCAGCTCTACTCAAATTATATCACACGAATAACTTTTTGATAACTATTTACCACTTCAAAAAGCCGCCACCTCACGCACAGCGGCTCACAGCAGTTCACTTATCTCACCGCCACATATACTGCTTTTCATCGGCAGCTTGTTAAGATAAGCATTTCTTTCTTAGTAAATACCATAACACCATTGCAAAGTGCAACTCAATCAAAGGATTTTCTCACAACATATGTAGTTTTGCCATCAGGAATATCCGGATTCTGCTCGAAAATAGAGCATAGTACAGACGTTAATTTATCGGTAGCAGCCTCTGACTGCATATTGATGGTGTAAACCTGATGCTGATAAACTTCCTTACCTTTGGAATTTTTAAACTTTACCTTATTGTTATGCTTGGGTCCAAGGGCATACAGATAAATAGCATGATATTTTTCATCAGGATTATTTATCTTGGAATCATTGACGAATTTACCATTGTAAGACGGATGGAATTCAAGCGTCGATGCAAAATCATCAATGTACTTAAGCATTTCCGGCGTAATTTTAGGTGTTTTCGTCACATCCTTAATGTAACTGGGATATCTGTAATATTTTCCGTCCTGAGGTTTTGCTACAACATTCTCCACCTTCTTATCGGGCTCAGGCGCAGGCTTTTTGTCCTTGGCATCATCACCGCAGCCTGCTGCCAAAAGCAGTGCTGCAACCAAGCCCGCCGCAGCCACATACTTAAATTGCTTTTTCATAATCTTCGCCTCCTTTTTTCATCTGCTTAAGCTTTTGCTTTTCTCTACGCTTATTATATGCTATGGAACTAAAAAGCGCCCCACCCCAAAAGCCGTTTTAGGGTAGGACGCTTAAAATTTTTATTGATTTATGCTAAAACAGGTCAATCAAATCTTTTTTTCACAACATATGTAGTTTGACCGTCAGGAATATCCGGATTCTGTTCGAAAATAGAGCATCTTACAGACTTTAATTTATCGGTAGCGGCATCTATCGTCATATTGATGCTGTAAACCTCCTGCTGATAAACTTCCTTACCTTTGGAATTTTTAAACTTTATCTTATTGTTATGATTGGGTCCAAGGGCAGACATATTGATATAGTGAGTTGTTTCTTCCGGATTCTTTATCAGGGAGGTATTGGTGAATTTGCCCTTGGAATCCGGGTGGAATTTAAGCGTCGAAGCAAAATCATCAATGTACTTAACTATTTCCGGTGTCATCTTCGGTGTTTTGGTCACATCATTAATGTAATCGGGATATCTGTAATATTTCCCGTCCTGAGGTTTTACTACAACATTCTCCACCCTCTTCTCCGGCTCAGGCGCAGGCTTCTTGTCCTTGGCATCATCTACGCAGCCCGCCGACAAAAACAGCGCAGCAATCAAACCTGCCGCAGCCAAATACTTAAAATGCTTTTTCATAATGTACGCCCCCTTTTTTACATCTGCTTAAGCTTTTTGCTTTTCTCTACGCTTATTATATGCCCAGTAACGAAAAAGCGCCCTACCCCAAAACATGTTTTAGGGTAGGACGCTTAAAATTTTTCGTTTTTTGAGCTAAAAAAGTTATTTTTCAGTGGAAATTACTTCTTCAGGCAAAAGCTCAGGCAGTTTTGCCCTTCAGCTTAAGCACTGCTGCCAGCAGCAGGCTTACTACAAAGCAGGCGCTGAAGAAGTACAGCGTAAAGCTGTAGCTGTGTGTGCGCTCGTAAATTACGGATAAAAGCAGCGGTCCTGCAATACCTGCCAGGCCCCACGCTGTTAAAATACGTCCGTGAATTGCGCTCAGCTGCTTGGTGCCGAACAAATCGCTCAGGTATGCCGGCATGCAGGAAAAGCCGCCGCCGTAGCAGGTGATGATAATGAACACCAGAAGTTGGAACATAAAGCTTTCATTTACGCCACCCAAAAGGTAGAAGGCCACCATCTCAATCACGAAAAATGCCAGATAGGTATTTGCGCGACCAATGTAGTCGGAAATAGTGGACCACACAATACGGCCGCCGCCGTTCAGCAGGCCGATGATGCCAACCATAGAAGCCGCCGCAATCGGAGACATACCGATAACCTCCTGTGCCATAGGCGAAGCTACAGCTAAAAGACCGATACCGCAGGTGATATTCGTAAAGAAAATCCACCACAAAGCATAAAACTGCCAGGTGTGCATAGCCTCCTTCACGGAGTACTGCACATGCTCAGGCATCTTTGCCTTAAACTGTCCTTTGCCTGCTGCAGTTTCCTGCTTAGGCGGCTCCAGATAAAGCGCGGAAGCAGTCATCACTACTGCGTAGATGCAGGCCAGAATCACAAAGTTTTCTACCAGGCCGTATTTAGCAATCAAAATCTGCATCAACGGACCTGCAACGAGGCTGGCAAAGCCAAAGCCCATAATCGCCAAGCCGGTTGCAAGACCGCGATTATTGGGGAACCACTTCACCAGTGTAGACACCGGCGTAATATAGCCTGTTCCCAGACCGATACCGCCGATAACGCCGTAAAAAAGATATAACAGCAGCAGGCTGTGCTGCGTCAGTGCATAGGCCGTACCCAGCAGACCGCTTACGAAAAAGCACATGGATATCAGACCGCTGCGGCGCGGTCCGTATTTTTCAACATACGTTCCCAAAAAGCCTGCTGAAGTTCCCAAGAACAAAATCGCCAGCGAAAAGGTCCAGGTAACCTCCTTCAGCGAAAAACCCATAGCCTGCATAATAGGCTTCGTCAGTACACTCCATGCGTATACGCTGCCAATGCTGATGTGAATGCCGATGGCTGCCAGCACGATCAGCCATCTGTTTTTTGTCTGTTGCATCATGAATACCTCTCTTTATAAGTATTACCTAGTCACCCGGGTTTTCTCTTTTGCTCCTTATAAAGAAAAAACGTCTGGGCGATTTTGCCCAGACGGTCGGCGCATACATTCATCTGCCTCCACGTGGTCAATTCCACTTATCCGTCAGGAAGCAGACTGCATTAGGTTATGACTCTATTATACACAAAATTCCGTAATTGTCAACATATAGTGTTTTGTTAATATTTTGTTACTATATAGTGTAGGAAAAAGAGTACCTTCCCCAAGGGGCACAACCCTCAGTCATCGCCTACGGCGATGCCAGCTCCCTTGCAGGGAGCATATAGAAAATTAGAGTTTCAATATATCATTATATCTTCTCTGAAAGGGAATGTGGCTGCGAGCTTTGCGAGCAGACGGAAGGGTTGCGATATATCAATTGCGATGCACATAACCCCCTTCCGCCTCACTTCGTTCGGCACCTTCCCCTATGGGGCAGGCAAGAAGGTTAAGCTAAAGCTCACACAAACACAAAAAGAGCCGAGCGAACGCGCGGCCCTTCAATACTCATCATACTAAAATTATTTCTTACGAAGATTTACAGTTGTCGTATGCTTGCAATGCGGGCAGCAAGCCTTACCACCGCCGGCATCACAGCCAATGCAGCCACCGGTTTTATGTGCCTTGATGACCTGCTTGGATGCCAAATACACACAACCAACAATAATCAGACCAATAATCCAGGTTGCCATACGAAACACCTCTTTTATTTTGCATCAATGCTCATAACCGTCTCTTTGTTATATTTCTTAGCCGGACGGAAGAGCAGATACAGAAACGCAATCAGGAAAACGACAGCCACGCCAGTACCGAAGCTGAACGCTTCACCACCGACAAGCACTCTGCCGAACTGGTAGACCATCAGGCAGATGCTGTAAGCATACAGGTTTTGGAAGAGGATAGTTGCCCAGGTCCACTTCTTGCTGTTCATCTCCTGGCTCATAGTGGAAATCGCTGCCAGGCAGGGAGAATCCAGCAGATTGAACACCAGGAAGGAGAACGCTGCAACAGTACTCGGGAAGAACGCCATAACAGCAGTCCACAAATCAGGCTCATCCTCGGCAGCCTCAGCCAGACCGGAAAGAATAGCCATCGTGCTGACGATAGACTCCTTAGCCACAAAGCCGGAGAAGACAGCAGCCACAGCCTGCCAGCTGTCAAAGCCCAGAGGAGCGAATATAGGAGCAAGACCGTTACCGATGTAAGCAACAAAGCTCTTTTCAGTATCAACCATAGCAACAGAGCCTTCATCAATACCAAAGCTTGCCAGGAACCACATAACAACGCAGCACAGGAAAATAATAGTACCGGCTTTTTTCAGGAAGCCAGCAACACGCTCCCAGGTATGCAGCAACACGTTCTTAGCAGCAGGCAGATGGTACGGCGGCAGCTCCATAACGAACGGAGCAGGATCACCGGCAAACAGCTCAGTCTTTTTCAGAATGATGCAGGCAGTAATAACAGCAAAGAAGCCTACGAAGTACATAATCGGTGCCATGTACCAGTCACCGCCCATAATAGCGCCGGAAAGCAAAGCAATAACAGGCAGCTTAGCACCACAGGGAACAAAAGTTGTAGTCATGATAGTCAGACGGCGGTCGGTTTCGTTTTCAATAGTACGGGAAGCCATAATACCCGGTACGCCGCAACCTGCGGAAATCAGCAGAGGAATGAAGCTCTTGCCGCTCATCCCGAACTGACGGAAGAAACGGTCCATAATGAAGGCTACACGCGCCATATAACCGCAGTCCTCCAAAAAGCTCAACAGCAGGAAAACAATCGCCATCTGCGGAGCAAAGCCAATCGGTGCGCCAATGCCGCCGATAATACCGTCAACAACAAGAGATACCAGCCAATCCTCACATTCGGCAGCCTCCATGTGCTCCTGCACCCAAGGCTGAATCCATTCGCCGAACAGTGTATCATTAGTAAAGTCGGTTACAACCGTACCGATAGTTTCTACAGCGATATAGTAAACCAGGAACATGATAATCGCGAAAATCGGCAAAGCCAGGAAACGATTCGTTACAATGCTGTCGATTTTATCGGAAATCGTCAGACCGGTATGGCCTTTGACAACAGCATTGCTCATCAGCTCGCCAATGTAGTTATAACGCTCGTTGGTAATAATGCTTTCGGCATCATCATCAAGTGCTTCCTCGCAGGCTGCAACGATTTCTTCAATCTTAGCCTGCTCTCCTTCGCTCAGGCCCAAAGCTTCAGCAATCTTCTTATCACGCTCAAACAGCTTGACCAGCAGCCAACGCTCGCTAATACCGTGAACCTTGTTGCCGGCTTCGCGGGCAATCGCAGTCAGAGCATCCTCAACCTCGCTGCAGAAGCGCATATATTTCGGTGCAGCACCGCCGACAGCTTTAATTGCTTTTTCGGCAGCCTCACCGGTACCTTCACCCTGCAGTGCGGAGGTTTCCACAATCTCGCAGCCAAGCTCGGCAGCCAGCTTAGCGGTATCAATCTTATCGCCGTTCTTGCGGACGATATCAATCATGTTCAAAGCAATAGTTACAGGATAACCCATCTCCATAACCTGGGTAGTCAGGTACAGGTTACGTTCGATGTTAGAGCCGTCAACCAGATTCAGCACACCATCAACATCATTTTGCAGCAAATAGTTACGAGAAACAACCTCCTCCAAAGTGTACGGGGACAAGGAGTAAATACCGGGCAGGTCGGTAATAATTACATCATCATGACCTTTAAGGCCGCCTTCTTTTTTATCTACAGTTACGCCGGGCCAGTTACCAACATATTGGTTGGAACCTGTCAAATCATTAAACATTGTTGTTTTGCCGCAGTTAGGGTTACCAATCAGGGCAATCTTGATCTGTTTCATCTTTTCCCTCCAAATTATTCTACAACGATGTGTTCAGCCTCGCCATTACGCAAAGTCAGCTCATAGCCACGTACTGTTACCTCCACCGGATCACCCAGCGGTGCAACCTTACGTACGAATACGCTCACACCTTTAGTCACGCCCATATCCATAATACGTCTTTTTACCGCACCCTCGCCAACGAGCTTAGCAACGGTAACTGTTTCACCAACAGGAACTTCTTTTAATGTTTTCATAACACCCTCCACTTGCATCAGATAAATATTTTGGCTGCCATCTGCTTGCTCAGGGCAATGCGGGCATCCTTCACATTGACAATAAGATTACCGTCAATTTCAGAAATAACAGTTACATCTGAGCCTTCTACAAAGCCCAGGTTAGCCAGAAAGCGTTTGATTTCATCCTTGCCGTGAACAGCGCTAATCTTGTTAGTCTCGCCACGACGGGCCATTAATAAAGGCATCATAATTCCCTCCAAAAAAATTGTTAGCAGATACTAACTTGACACAATTTCAATAGTAGTTAGGCAATACTAACTACTATTGAAAGTTTACGTCAGCTATAAATTTTTGTCAAGCATTTTTTATAAAATCCTACGCTAATTTACAAAATTGGTTAGCTTACGCTTTCATGTTTACAAAAAAACATCGGCTGACTTTATAGTCAGCCGATGTAAAGCAAATCAGCATATTAGCTATAGCTTTTTATTATATCTTTTTGTAGAGAATACGGATAGAATTCAGCACGCACAGCAGCGATACACCGGTATCCGCAAAGACTGCCGCCCACATAGAAGCATAGCCCATAAGGCCTGCAATCATAATGATAACCTTAACAGTCAGAGCGAAAATTACGTTCTGCCAGGCAATCGCACCTGTTGCACGCGCGATAGCAATCGCTTGCGGAATAGCCTTCACTTCGGAATTCATGAAGACAACGTCGGCAGCCTCAATCGCTGCATCTGCACCGCTGCCCATAGCAGCGCCGGCATCCGCACCGGCTAATACAGGCGCATCGTTAATGCCGTCACCAACGAACATAACCGGGCCGTACTTGTTGCGCAGCATATTAAGCTCGCTAAGCTTATCCTGCGGCAGCAGCTGAGCGCGTACCTCGTCAATACCTGCTTCCTTAGCCACAGCCTGCGCTTCCTTCTGCGCATCGCCGGTGAGCATAGCAGTTACCAGGCCTTGTGCCTTCAGCGAAGCAATTGCTTCCTTGGCATCTTCCTTCAGAGTATCGTTAATCAGCAGTTGGCCCATGTATAAGCCATTGTCGGCCACAAGCACCTCACTGCCGCTTTCGGTAGGAGTATAGCCGCCGTATTCAACGTTAAAGCGTTGCAGCAGCTTGGTATTGCCGCACAGAACCTTGCGTGCGCCAAAGTACGCAACCAGGCCTTCACCGGCAATTTCTTCAAATTTATCGGGGCGTACAAGCTCAAGCTTTTCAGCCTTAGCAGCCTCTACAATGCTTACGGCAATCGGGTGGGTAGAAACAAGCTCTGCACTTGCACACAGGCGCAGCAGCTCGTCAGCTTTCATGCCTTCGGCAGCATTAACCTTCTGCAGCACGAAGTTACCCTTGGTAACGGTACCGGTTTTATCCATAACTACGGCAGCAATGTTTTTCAAAGCCTCCATAGCAACGCCGCCCTTAAAGAGAATGCCGTACTTGGAGCCGGCGCCGATGCCGGAGAAGAAAGCCAGCGGCACGCTCAGCACCAGTGCGCAGGGGCAGCTGATAACAAGGAAGGTCAGCGCGGTGTAAATCCATTTATTCCAGTCGCCAGTAATCAGGGACGGAATCACAGCAGTCAGTACTGCGGCAGCAACAACAAACGGAGTATAGATACGTGCGAAGCGGGTAATGAAGCGGTCGATAGTCGGCTTGCTGGCAGCAGCGTTCTCTACGCTGTCCAGAATGCGGGTTACCATGGACTCTTCCAGAACCTTTTCTACACGGATTTTCAGCATACCGGAGGTGTTCACGCAACCGGAAACAACCTCATCGCCATATTTGCGTTTTACAGGCACAGGCTCGCCGGTTACAGGAGAGGTATCTACCAGACTTTCGCCGTCGATAACAACGCCATCCAGAGGAATACGGTCGCCTACGCGCACCAGCAGGATATCGCCTACGTGTGCGTCAGCGGCAGGAATAACCTTCACATCTTCGCCTACCAGCAGGTTGACAACCTCAGGACGCAGGTCAACAGCGTCCATAATCTGGCCACGGCTCTTTTCCACCGCACGCTGCTCAAAGTATTCGCCCACACGATAGAAGAACATAACGCCTACAGCCTCTTCCCAAGCCTGAATAGCAAACGCACCCAATGTTGCAACGGTCATGAGGAAGTTTTCGTCAAATACATTACCCTTCGCAATATTCTTCAAAGCAGTCAGCACAATGCGTCCGCCAAGCAGAATATAGGCAAAAATCAGGAAGTACATATGATATGCTTCCGGCACCAAGCCCAGCCATTCGGTGATGATGAATACTGCACCGCCAAGTACAATTTCGATAATCGTCTGCTTTTCGCTCAGCTCGGAGAAGATACCGCCGGATTTTTTGCGTTCCTCCAGCTCAGGAGCCAGAGAAGGCTTGCTTTCAGCCTCCAGCAGTACAACGCCCTCTTCTACCTTATCGGTTACAGCCTGCATTTTCTCCAGCAGACCATTGTAATTCTTAGCACTTACGCGCAGCTTTTTCGTAGTAAAGGTCAGGGTAGCTTCATCAATCTCAGGCATAGCGTTCAGCGCACGTTCAATCTTGGCACCGCAGTTAGCGCAGTCCAGATTCTGCACCAGATAAACTCTGCTCTTGCCGCCTAATTGCGGACGGCGGTCACGCGGTACTACCACAACGTCGGACTCAATAGATGTGCAGATTTTTTGAATTTCCGGCAGCAAAGCCTCATGGTCAGCAGCGCTGAGGCGCAGCTGCTTGGTAGCAAAGCTTACGTTGGCATAGGTTACACCCGGCAGCTCTTTGATTTTGTATTCCATTTTGGCAGCGCAGTTAGCACAGCCAAGGTTTTGCAGAATATATACGCGCTTAATTTTATCGGCATCCGGCATACGGCAGGTGCAATTAGCCAGGCTTTCGCCGCATACATCGCAGTACTCCTCATGCGGATGGCAGATTTCGCAATTACAGTCAGCAGGATGACCGGGAACGTGATGTCCGTGTGCATGAGCATGTTTATGCTCGTGGCCGTGGTCGTGTCCGCAGCCACACTCGTCACCGTGTGCGTGAGCATGTTCATGCTCGTGGCCGTGGTCGTGTCCGCAGCCACATTCGTCACCGTGCGCATGAGTATGTTCGTGCTCATAGTCGTGGTCATGTCCGCAGCCGCATTCGTCGCCGTGCGCATGTGCGTGAGCGTGTTCTTCATCTTCATGCTTATGATCATTACCACAGCAGCAATCATCGCCATGCTCATGGGAATGCTCTTCATGGTCATGGTCATGATCGTGGTCGTGTCCGCAACCACAAGCATCGCCATGAGTATGCTTAGGCACATGTCCCATAGTTTTATGATCATGATCCTTACCGCAGTGACCGCAGGTGCAGCCTTCCGGATGCTTGCTGTAATCCTCTACACTATTGATATGGCCGTCAATATGACGAAATGCTCTTACATCGCCGGCACCGTTACGGATATCTTCCAAATCTTTCTTCATTGTATCTACCACCTTTCTTTTCAGGTTGTCTCACTCTTCATATGAGTATCTATTCATATGTAATATAAAAAATAATAGGAAAGGTGATAACACCTTTCAGTAAATTCTTTGATACCTATATTATAACACAAATAACGTATGAGTCAATACTCACTCATGAAATTAGTGATAAAAATTCCTAAGAAAAAAATGGGTACAGCACATTCGCCGTACCCACTATAAAAATTGATGGAGAAAATTACTTTAAGATAAGCTCTATGCTTGCGCATATTGCTTTAGGACTGCCTTAATCAAACAGGTGGCAGGCAACCCAATGGCCGTGCTCAACCTCTTTCAGCTCAGGCTTAACCTGTACGCAATGCTCGGTGCAGTGCTCGCAACGGCTGGCAAAGGGACATCCCGGCGGCAGGTCCAACGGACTCGGGATTTCGCCTTCCAACGGCTCAATCTTTTCTCCCGGCTTGAAGTCTACCTTAAATACAGCACCCATAAGTGCCTTGGTGTACGGATGCTTGCACTGTTCTGCAATACGGCCGTGCTCCAGCCATTCTACAACGTTACCCAAGTACATTACCGCAACCTGATGGCACATCAGGTCTACCAGACCGAGGTCATGGGCAATGAACAGATAGGTAATATTTTTTTCTTTTTGAATGCGGCACAGCAGCTCGCAGATTTTTTCCTGTACAGAAACGTCCAGCGCGCTGGTTGCCTCGTCGCACACGATAATCTTCGGTTCAAGTGCCAGAGCGCGGGCAATGCCCAGACGCTGACGCTGACCGCCGGACATACTGTGCGGATAGCGGTCCTTGAATTCAGCAGGCAGCTCAACCATTTCCAGCAGCTCTGCTGCTTTGGCGTCTACCTCGCTGTTTTTTATCAGGCCGAAGTTTTTCAAAGGCTCGGTGAGGATATCCTTAACAAGCATCTTCGGATTGAAGGCAGCAGTAGGATCCTGGAACACCATCTGGATGTTCTTTCTGTCCTGACGCAGCTGTTCACCGCTAGATTTCATCAAATCGTGGCCTTCGAAAATAGCTTCACCGCTGGTAGCAGGGTGAATACGCAGCAGAGTACGCACCAGTGTACTCTTACCGCAGCCGGATTCACCGATGATGCCCAGGGTACGGCCTTCGTATGCACGCAGGTTGATGTCATTGCAGGCAGTCAGAAACTTGCCGCCGTCAACTGCGAATTTTTTGGTAAGGTGGTTAATCTCCAGTACCAGTTTAGTACGTTCATAGGCTGGTTTTTCATTATTGCTCATAATATGTCGTCCCTCCTATGACTGGTACTGCCCTCAGCAGCTGCTTCGTATATTCATCCTGCGGATTTCCGATAACGTCTTCACGCTTGCCATATTCCACAACATGACCGCCCTTCATAACCATCAGCTTGTTGGATACGTAGGAAGCAACGCCCAGGTTATGCGTAACCATAATAACGGCCACGCCGTATTCGTCACGAATATCAACAATCTGACGGATAATCTGTGCCTGAGTAGTTACGTCCAACGCACTGGTAGGTTCATCGGCCAGGAGGATTTTCGGGCTGAAAATCATAGCCATAGCAATACCTACACGCTGACGCATACCACCGGACAGCTCAAACGGATAGCTGTTCATGATATTTTCCGGGTTCGGCAGACGCACGTTAGTCAGCATATCGCAGCACATCTTGTAAGCCTGATCCTTAGACTTGTCCGGCTGATGCGCCTGAACATAGTCGATGAACTGTTGGCCGATGCGACGGATAGGATTAATCATGTTGCCGCTGTCCTGGAAAATCATGGACATCTCGCTGCCATACATTTTGCGCCACTCTTCAGGAGTATTTTGCAATACATCCTTGCCGTCAAATGTGATGCTGCCGCGGCTAACACGGCCGGCACCGGGCAGGCAACCCATAATAGCGCGGATAACGGTTGTTTTGCCACTGCCGGACTCACCGACAATGGACATAATCTCACCCTTATCCAATTCTAAGCTGGCACCGGTTACGGTGAGCTTGTCACCGTAGCTGATGTCTAAATCTTTTACTTCAAGAAGCATTGAACAATTACCTCTTTATTAATTATTGTTTCGGGCAAACGTCTTTAGTCAGCCAATAGTAGTCAGCCGGGAAGATATTAGCGTTAGCCAAGCCTGCTTTAGATACCATGTTGGTCTTCGGATAGCCAAAGAACAGAGCAGCGCCGTCATCCAGCAGGATTTGCTGCATTTGAATCATATATTCACGACGTTTAGCCGGATCGAATTCTACAGACAGCTTATCAGACAGTGCGTCGTATTGCGGATTGCTGTAGCCGGTGGAGTTTTGCGGTTGGCTGCCGTTGATGTTGCTCTTCCAGTACCAGTTCAGGTAAACTTCCGGGTCACCGGTGTTAGCAGTCAGGATGTTGGAAATAATCAAGTCAAATTCACCATTGCGGCGCATCGGGTCAAGTACGTTATAGTCAACGTTCTTCATGTTAACCTTAATACCGATTTTCTTAGCATCAGCTTGGGTAGCTTCTGCATACAGAGGCAGCTCGGCACGGCCGCTGTAGAATACGAAGTCGATTTCCAGGTTCTTGCCGTTTTTATCAACATAGCCGTCGCCGTTGGTATCTTTCCAGCCTGCTTCAGCCAGCAGCTTCTTAGCATTTTCCGGATTGTAAGCATTCGGATCCTTCAGTTGGTCAAAGCCATAGTCCAAGGAAGGCGGAACAGGTGCTTTGCCGGGGATAAAGGTATCTTTCAGCAGAACCTTGTTGTAGGTTTCGCGGTCCAGGCACTGAATCAGAGCAGCACGAACCTTAGGATCATGCAACGGTTTGCCTTCGTTCATATTGATTTGAGCCAATACGGTACGCAGAGAAGCAATTTCGGAAATGTTATATTTAGCTTTATCTTTGAAGAGCTGCAGGTCACCTGCTGCAATGTTGGTAGCAAAGTCGATTTCACCTTTTTGCAGTGCCATAGCACGGGTGTTAGGATCGTCGATAGTCGAGATTTCAGCATTTTTGAACGGAACCTTGCCATTCCAGTATTTTTCGTTAGCAACCATTACTGCTTTAGCCTTGCTGTAGGATTTTACAGCATAAGGACCGGTGCAGATAGGACCTTCTTTTTTGATATCACGGTTGGTTACTTTAGTATCAATCATGATGAACAGAGGGTCAGCCAGCATGCCCGGCAGAGTCGGTACAGGTTTTTTGGTTTTGATGATCAGGTTTTGGCCATCAGCTTTGATTTCAGCATATTGGAAGATGGACTGAGCACGGGTGTTCAATTTAAAGGTTCTTTCAATGGACTCTTTTGCAATTTCAGCAGTCAGCTTATCGCCATTGGAGAAGCAAACCTTATCGTTAATGTGGAAGGTCCAGGTCAGTTTATCGTCGGAAATAGTCCATTTATCAGCCAGCCACGGAGTAGCGTTCATTTTCTCGTCGAATTTAACCAGGCATTCGCCCAAGCCGTAACGCATTACAACCCAGCTGAAGAAGTTATCGGCAGGATCCAAGTTATCAGCAAAGTTGGTTACACCGAATTTTACTACTTCGTTGGATACAGCTGCTTTTTTATCGCCACCGCCGCAGCCTGCTGCTGCAAATGCCATTAAGCCGATCATAGCCGCTGCTGCGGTAAATTTTAAGGATTTTTTCATTGTACATCTCTCCATTTCTTATACTCAAGTTAAACAAAAAACGTAAAACATATCTGAAAATCAAAGCTTCACCAAGTAAGCCTTAATCTTCAACATCACCACGCGGGTCAAGCACATCACGCAGATTATCGCCCCACAGGTTGAAAACTACTACGGTAACAAAAATTGCCAGACCAGGGAAGAACATCAGCCAGGGTGCAGTCTGCAGCTGCTGACGGCCTTCGTTCAGCATCAGGCCCCATTCAGGAGCAGGCGGCTGGCTGCCAAAGCCCAGGAAGGATAAACCTGCAAGCTCCATCATCAGAGCACCGATATCTGCTGCTGCGGTAATAACCATCATCGGCAGAATATTAGGCAGGATGTGCACCCAAAGGATATGGCCGGGAGTACCACCATTAACGATGGCTGCTTCTACGAAGTCACGACGTTTTACCTTTAAAACCATACTGCGGGATAAACGCGCGTATTTGGTCCAGCTGACAATCGTCAGCGCAAACACTGCATTAACCAGGCTGCCGCCCATAATACCGGCGATTGCAATTGCCAGAATCATACCGGGGAAGGAAATCATCATATCGGAGATACGCATGATAACCATATCAACCTTACCGCCGAAGTAACCGGAAACAACGCCCATCGTAGTACCTACAACAAATACGCTGGCTACGAGAACCAATACGCCGGTCAGAGAAGCTCGTGCGCCGTACAGCACACGGCTGAAGCAGTCACGGCCTAACTTATCTGTACCAAAAAGATGTTGTGCACCGGGTTCCAAAAAGGCATCTTTCATAGCAGCATGAGTCGGGTCATAGGGAGCAATTACCGGAGCTGCGATTGCTATCAGCAACAGACACAGCACCAGAACAGAGGTTACGGCAAAAGCACGGTTGGTTTTAAAACCATTGATAATTGTTTCCATCTGCTCTTACCTTACCTTTCTCAGACGCGGATCAAGATAATTGTAAGAGATATCAACAATGAGGTTGATAACCATATACATCAACGCAATCCACACAACAACACCTTGTACAAGCTGGAAGTCACGGTAGGTGATAGCTTCAATCGCCATACGGCCAAGACCGGGCCATTGGAAAACCATCTCGATAACCGCAGCACCACCCAGAAGGTTACCTAAAGACAAACCAAGCAAAGTAATCAGCGGCAGCATAGCATTCGGCAGAACCTCTTTCCAGAGGATATGGCTTTCGCTCATACCGCGGGCACGTGCACCGACAACATAGTCCTGATGCAGCTCCTCCAGAATTGCTGTACGTACCTGACGTGTATACTTGGAGGCCATAGCGATAGCCAGTGTCAGGGACGGCAGAATCAAGGTATCAATACCAATCTCACCACCAACGATGGGCAGCAGGTCAAGCTTCAGACCAAAAAACCACAGCAGCATCAAGCCTACCCAGAAGCCGGGCATGGATACGCCCATAAAAGTGAAGCCACGCACGATATTGTCAACCATGCTGCCACGCTTTACGGCAGAGTAGATGCCGGCAGGAATTGCCACCACCATCATCATAATCAGAGAAGCCAAGGAAAGTACGATAGTACCGGGAAGGCCCTCCATAAGTGCTTCAACTACAGGCTTTTTAACCATGTAAGAGAAGCCAAGATTGCCCTGTAAAGCTCTTCCTAACCAGTCAAGGTATTGGAAGAAGAAGGGCTTGTCCAGACCTAATTCTGCACGCAGTGCATCAATTTCAGCCTGGCTTACAATAATATCCTCGTTACCTGCAATCATTTGGCGAACAACGTCACCGGGGGCCAGCATTACCAAAGCAAAGGTAATAAAGCTGATACCCAAGAGAACAAGGATGATCTGTCCCAAACGGGACAGAAGCTGCTTTTTCGTCAAAGCACATCATCTCCATCAAAAAAATTTACCCTTCCTGCAAAATGAGCGCAGAAAGGGTACATACTTACAATGTGCACAATTGTAATTACATATATTTCCGTCGCTAGCAGGAATATATCAACTGAGGAAATCAACCTGACTTAGCCTTTCGGCCTCACAGTGGCTTGACCGCTACGGATTTGCACCGTATTCCGATTATTACCTGCATAGGCAGGCACCTCAGAAGAGTATAAATTTGAAAAAGGTCTTTATATCGGCAAAAAAAGAATAATCTAATACTTATGAATTTATAATAGCATTAATTCTCATAATTTGCAACAAATTTGTACTGAAAACGTTGCTTATGCAAATATTCTTCTCAAAGAAGACAAATAGAATAAAAGTATTATCGATTGAGACAGCATAAAGCCTAACAAGGCCAGCCACAGTCCGCTGTTACCCCAAAGCGGCACCAGCTGCCACTGCAAAAGGTAAAATACTAAGAGTGCCATCAGCATCATGTTACGTACCGGTGCGGTTTTGGTAGCTCCGCAGAAAACTCCGTAAAGCACCATGCCGATACCGGCGCAGACAGGATAGAACAAAACGAATACATTGTAGGTCATAGCCATCGCTACAACCTCTTCAATATTAGTAAACAGGAGGATAAAAAATTCATTGCCCAGATGGTAGCCGAGCATCAGAATAGCGACCAGTACCACCAGCCATTTGAAGGTCATTTTTATGGTAGCGGCAAACAGCTTACCGTTCTTCGCACCTACCGCACGGCCGCTGAAAATCGCCGCGCCGTTCGCCATACCATCAATCAGATAGCTCATAATATCCTTGAGCTGCAGCAGTACAGCATTAGCTGCCAGCACCACAGTACCGAAGGAAGCTCCGACTGCCGCAATAATGTTGTTGACGGTCAGCAGGCAGGCAGTACGAATCATCAGGTTGACGTTTACCTGCAGCATGCCGATAAACTCACGCCAATCCAGCAGCTCGCTCCAAGGCAACGCCTTATAATCAAAATCACCGTAATAGTACATCAGTACTACACTCAAGATACCGCCGTAAAGCTGACTTAGCAAAGTAGCAAAAGCCACGCCCGTAATATCCATATGCAGCCAAAAAACAAACCAGATACTCAGCGCCATGTTCAGCACGTTCATGGAAACCTGCATAAACACACTCGCCCGCACCCGCGTCTGGCCCATGAGCCAACCAAGGGTCACATAGTTACCAAAAACCAGCGGTGCACCCCAGATAAGGATGTAATAATAATCACGGCATAGCTCGTTAACCTCCGGTGCAGCACCAATCATGGCCAGATACAGTTCCAAAATCGGCTTTTGGAAAAGGATGCAGCAGGCACTTATCAGCATTGCCAGAACCAAGGGCTTAAAAAAGGCGAGCATACCAAGTCTTTTATCGGCAGCGCCAAAGGCCTGTGCCGCATAACCGGTAGTACTCACACGTAAAAAACCAAATAACCAATATAAATTGTTGAACAAAATAGCTCCAAGAGAAACTGCTGCAATATATTTAGGGTCAGGAAGCTGCCCCATTACTGCAGTATTTACCGCACCCATCAAAGGCTGCGTCATTGTCGACAGCATAAACGGTACTGTCAGTCCCAAGTATTCCCTATCAGTCAGAAGGTTCACTTTATCTATCTCCCTTGTTTATTCGCACTAAATTTTATTTTAAAAAAACATCTTGTGTGAATAGCTTATCATATGTTATAATTTATTGCAAGTAAAAAAAGTAGCAATTGCCAAAAATATTTCTGCGGAAAATTTGCCATTCTTCGCAAAAGAAAAATTTATACGCCATTGCTTAATTTTTTAGACTTCAGTTAGCTGACGCTAATAGAAAAATTATTATAAAAAGTATGAGAAATATATCAAAGGAGTGAGCACATGTCTGACACACTAAAGGTATGTGGACTGACTATTGAACGTGGCACTAAACTGCGTACGTACCTGCCTGTCCCGGACACCAATGTAAAAATCCCTCTGACTATTATCAACGGTGACCAAGACGGTCCCACCCTGCTTATTACCGCAGGCATCCACGGCGGCGAATATCCCGGTATCGCCGCAGCAATGGAGCTGGGCCGCGATATTGAGCCTGAGCACGTAGCAGGCTGCCTGATTATGATGCACCCGGTAAATATCCAGGGCTTCTGGGCACGTCGCGAAATGATTGTTCCTGAAGACGGCAAAAACCTGAACCGCGTTTTCCCCGGTGACCCCATGGGAACGCTTGCCGATAAAACTGCATATTTAATCAGCAATAACTTCTTCTCTATTGCCGATTTTTATGTAGACATGCACAGCGGCGATATCCACGAAAGCCTGCATCCCTATGTTTACTACCCCGGCCAGCCTACGCCTGAAGTAGAAAAGAAATCCCGTTCCGTGGCACGCGTACTCGATATGGAATATATGGTACGTTCGCTTGCAACCGGCGGTGCCTATAACTACGCCGCCAGCACCGGACTTCCTTCTATCCTTATCGAA
>PPYF01411494.1_pt1 | contig 18114 bp, 9 predicted proteins | sample 1559871 | NCBI WGS metagenome assembly PPYF01 (sample SAMN08240021, study PRJNA423297) | Human gut metagenome, whole genome shotgun sequencing project.
CACTTTAGGGGGACTTTTTTGATACATCGCTAAAAGCTTTTCGGAACCACTAGCACAGCTAGTGGTTTTCGTAAGACAACAACTCCCCTCGTACTTAACGAAGGGAGTTGTTTGACTAATAATTCCAGTTTACCAAGAGATAAATTAAGCTCGAGCCAAACATATCTGCTAAGGCATGAACGAGGAAAAATGGAAGCAAGTTTTTAACCTTGTACTTATAAAGGAAATAATAGAGGAGACCAAAGGCCACACCGATAACCAGAGCCCATAGCATGCCCTGATAGGTATGGAAAGACACACGAACAATGGTTGAAAAGAGCAAGACCAACCACTTATACTTGTCCTTAACCGAGGTCAAGAGTCCTAGGAAGAAAAATTCCTCGTAGAAACCGTTAAGCAATCCATAAGCAATTGCCATAGGCGATAAGGCCATGAACTTGTTAATCACAGCCATAGGGCTAATAAAGGCTAGAACCTGAGGGCTAAAATAATTATATTGTCCTGACAAAGTACTTACCATATCAGCAAATAAGCCCATGATAGCGAAAATAAAGGGTACCCAAAAGAGAACAGACCACTTTAGACGGATTGGCAATTGTTTAAAGTCAAAATGACGTATCCACAGATAAATAATCGCTAAGGCTAGAAGAATAATCTGCAAGGTAAAATTGCTTGAGTAAGCTGCTCCTTCACTGGCTGTATTTGTTGACGTCTCACTGATTGCGGTAGAAAGGCTTGGAGACAAACTCGCCAAATACATTTGTGTCGAACGAACAATAAACTGACCAAACATAATCAGCGTAACAATACCAATATCAAACCATCTCAGTTCCTTGAGCGGCTGGTCAGGATGAATTTTCTTAAGTAAAGACATGGTCCTTCCCTTCTTTCTAGTATCTTCATCGAAGACTGGTTAATTCTTTAAGGTTATTATAAGTCATAAACCTTAAAGTAACACTAAAATTTGCAGTAAGATTAGTATTTCATTTAAGGAAAGAAAAAGCAAGGGAAACTATGTTTCCTTTGCTTCAAACACCTTATTAATCATTCTTTTTGACAACACTAACTAAGACAAGGAGTTGGAAAATGGCTAGAGCAAATAAGACCATAAAGCCATTTCGACTACCTTGAGCCGTTGCTTGCGCAAAGTCAATCTTGTGATTAGCTTGACTCATAGCAACAATTAGAGAGGCTAACGTTGTTCCCACTGCTCCTGCAAATTGTTGGAGCGTGTTAAAGATGGCATTGGCATCAGCACGTTGATCTAGCGACAGTTGTTTCTGTCCATTGGTCATGACATTACCAAAGGAAACGCCAAGCCCCGTCATGAAAATCATGTAAAAGACGAGGATCAACGTATTGGAAAGAGAGAGACCAAATAAGCTAAATAACAACTGAGCGAGTACAATCAGGGTTGCTCCAATCAGAATCGGTTTACGAGCTCCCATCTTATCTAAAATGATACCTGAGAATGGAGCGAATCCTGCACCGATAATAGCACCTGGAAGCAACATTAAAGCTGCAGAAGTTGTATTCGAGTGGTTAACCAATTGCACATAGTTTGGTAGGAGGAAACTCATCGCAAGGGATCCCAATTGGAAAGAGAAGAAAGCGATGATATGACCTGTCAGTTTATGATTTTTCAAAATAGAGAGGTTGATAATAGGCTTGTCCAATGTTGTTGAACGCCAAATCAAAAGGACAAGACCTAAGATACCAATCAAAAGCCATCCAAGAACTGAGAAACTAACGAAAGCATGATCAGCAACCCCATGAATGCCTAAAATCAAGCCCAAGAAAAGAAAGATGGTAGCTAGTAGACTGAGGAAATCTAAAGATTCACGTTGCACCTCACTCTTTTGCTCAATCGAGCGAAGCCCTGCAATCAGTGAAGCCAAGAGAATAGGAAACTGGACGAGGAAGATAGAACGCCAACCAAAGTGTGCTGTCAAGAGACCACCAACAGTTGGTCCAATGGCTGGAGCAACGGCTGTAATCAGTGTCCCAACTCCCATCATGAGACCAATCTTACGACTTGGTACCTGCTCCAAAATGATGTTAAACATGAGAGGTAGAGCAAAACCAACACCCATCCCTTGAACCAATCGTCCCAAAACAACAAAGCCGAAACTAGGCGCTATAAAGTCGATGAGGACACCTAAAATAGACAAAAGGTTTGCGACCAGAAAGATGGTTTTCATCTTAAACGAGCGCTTGAGATAGGCAGATAAAGGAACCACACAAGCGACCACTAGGAGATAAATGGTTGTAACCCACTGGACGGTTGACGTATTGACTGAGAATGCCTTCATCAATACGGGAAAGGTGATGTTCATAGCTGTTTCACCAGCTACTCCACAAAATGAAAGGATTCCTGTCGCAAAGATGGCACACAGGACCTTGGTGGAGATTTTTTCGTCTGACATAAGTATTTGTTCCTCCTAGATAAACTTAAATATTACGGTAGTGTTGTAAGATTTTGAGAAAGACTTCTCTCTCTTTAGCTGAAAATTGCTGGGCAAACTCTTCTTCCTCTTTTCGAAGATAAGATTGACAGGCAGAAGCGATACCGAGAGCTTTATCCGTGAGAACAACTGCCTTTTGCCTAGCATCTTTTGAAGATGTGTGGCGTTCAATCAAGCCTTTCTTCTCCATTCGCTGTAAGAGCACTGTCGTTGTTGAACGCTGAATCTCAAATTCGTGCTCAATGTCACGTTGAAAGACTTCTTGATCCGCATGATTGGTTATAAAATCAATGACAGCCATCTGATTTCCAGTCAAGTCATACTGCCTAGCAAACTGGTCAAAATGACGCATCATATTATTATTGGCTTGTTTTAACAAGCGTCCAAAATGGTCCAAAACATGACTCCTTAACTACATTGTTAGCTAACTAGCGATTAACAGTATAGTAGAATTATTAACTCAAGTCAATAGATTCTTTCAAAAAATAGAAAAACTCAAGAACTTAAATCCTTGAGTTGCTATATTTAGTCTTTCTTTACAGGAATTTCCTTAATCACACGCGCAGGGTTTCCACCTAGAACCACATTGTCACCGAAGGACTTAGTCACAACAGCGCCTGCCCCAGCTACTACATTATCCCCTAGGGTAACGCCAGGAAGGATGGTCACGCCTCCACCAGCCCAGAAGTTATCACCGATAGTAATTGGAGCCCCATATTCAAGGCCTGAATTACGCTCGGTTGGATCAAGCGGATGTAAGGGCGTCAAAAACTGACAATTAGGGCCAATCATGGCATTGTCACCAATCCTGATAGGACAGACGTCTAGCATAGTCAAGTTCCAGTTAGAATAAAAATTTTCACCGATATGGATATTAACACCGTAATCCGTAACAAACTGAGGATTCATGGCAATATTTTCACCAGTCGAACCAAACCAAGATTTGACAATTTCAGCTCTCTTGAGACGGTCAGTTTCGGCATTGAAGGCCCATTGTTTTTCTCTTGAGCTGGCTGCTAGAGCACGTAACTCAAGATCACTCGGTTTATAAAACTCACCTGCTATCATCTTTTCATATTCAGTTGGCATGGCATACTCCTTTTTTGCTTCTTCTCCTATATTGTAATATAGAAGTGATGTTACCACAAGTGAGACTCCCATACAAAAGTATGTAAAGTCTTTATTCTACTTAATTATATATCGATGGTCTCACCAACAGCTAAAACCCTATAACCTGCTGATTCAACTTCTTTTTTAGTTGTCTTGTAATGACTATAATCATCAATATGAATGGGATAAATTCTTTTAGGTTGAAGGAGATCATTCATTCGGTTTAACATTTTTAAGTCCATGGTAAATGGGCCACCAAATGAACCTGATTTTACAGCACCTAAATTAGCAAAAATAGCATCTATATTTTTAGAGACATTTTGGGTTAAGTCTGGGTACAAAACAGTATCACCGGTAAAATAAATGACTTTAGTTTCTGACGAACTGGTGATTGTTAGTTGATAGCCATTTACCTTACCAACTATCTTTCGCATGATGTAATTACTGGCATGATAAGCCGGTAAGGCTTTTATGGTGATACAATAGTCAGCGACTGGAAATGCTTGTTCTTCTCCCCATCTTAAAACACTATTATTTAAACATGGCACCCCATCTAAAATTTTCCTATTAGGAGAAATGACCGTCTTCTCTTTCAGATAATCTTTCCATACATCATCCAAATGATCTTGATGCCCATGAGTAATTAACCATACATCAACTTTGCTAAGAAGAGATTCATCCTTATAAACATGAGTTTGTTTCTCGGAGATAAATCCTTTAAACTGAACTAAAGTTCCCTTAGGAGATAAGTCAGGATCAATTCCAATATGAAATTGATTATCAATGGAAATGACGCCACATGCAACGCCACAATAAGTAAACGAAATAGACATAGTACCTCTTTTTTAAAATAAGCGACAAGTTGAAAAACCAGTCATTAACAATAATGGAATGAGCATTTATGTGCATAGCTCTTGTAACTAGATTATAGTTTTTATCATCAATTTAATCAATGTCTGTTTATGTTTTGACGCCTTCTTTTACGTTTATAATACTTAGTTTCCACAGACCTCAGTTAGGTAATCCACAAAAAAATCCCAAGTGCACTAAGCAACTTGAGATTTTCTTTCTGTCTGGGCATGCCTGAGTCATTCAGGGCTTTATATTATTTGTCCTTTTGATCTTTGTGATCTTTTTTATTTTTCTTTTTACGTCCGTTGCGGCCAAGTCCTAGACCTGTTACCGATACGGTGAAGCCTGCGATATTGATGGTTTCTTCAATCTTACCTTTGCTTGCTTCTTCCTCATTTGAGAGATTAATTGGCATCTTGTGTTTAGAGCCTTTACCCTCAGCTTGACTTGAAACAGGTGCTTCAAAGTCATCGCCTGGTCCATAAGTAACTGGTCCATCATGAGCTTCGACTTGCTCTTCGACTTGGTCGAGAACTTCTAGGTCTTGGATTTCTTCAACAACGATATCGTCTGCCTTGTCTTCCTTAGGTTTACCATTAATATCGCCTGTTAATGGGATATAAACAACGGTTTCCTCAAGGTTACGTTGACCTACTGTCTTACCTTCAACCTTATCCTTATCAGCGCTATAGCCTTCTACTTCAGGAGTGATGACTGTTTCAAACTGACCTTTATTTGAAGTCCAGTAGCTTGAACCAAGCTCTTCACCTGTAACCTTGTCAATAGTCAAACTACGTGTCCATTGAGCAGTTTGGATGTTATTGGCAGGAAGTTCTGCTTGTCCATCGCTAGATGTGTAGAGAACTGTGAAGGTTACGTCTTTGATGTAGCTTTCGCGTTCTGGCCATTTGGCACCATCAGGATTTGCTGGGTTGATTGGTGTACCAGCTTCTTGGATGTTATCTGGACCTACTTGAACGGTACCATGACGAAGGGTAACCATGAAGTTTTGGTCAACATGTGAATCGCCATCAAAGATTACACCGTTTGTGAAGCCATCAGCAAGGAGGGTATAACCACGGTCGCTATAGTACTTGATACGTTCGATTGTTGAGTATTCAATCACTTCGCCTGATTTACCAAGCAAGTCGACCACTTCAAGTTTCTTACGAGTTGTACCATCAACATAAGTAACTGTAGCTTTCTGAGCATCCTTGAGGTAAGTAACCACTTCCATGATTTCAGGAGTTTCCACAGAAACCTCTGTCATTTCAGCGACTTCCATACGGTCTGGTGTAAATCCGACAACCTCTGGTGAAGGAACCGCTGAGAAGCCAGCTTGAGTACTTGACCATGCTTCATAATTGATAGCGCCTGTCACAAGGTTAACATTAGCCAAACGTTTGAAATCAAGAACTTCAACGTAGTCATCGCTAGCCAAACCACCTTCTTCGAAGACATACTGGATGGTACGTGTCACATCGGCACGGTTTTCAAGCATCTCTACGCTATTTGGCCAAACTGGGCTATTCACATCATTTGGATCTACGACTTCACCTGCAACTGGTGCTGGCATATCTGGGTCGATAAGAACCAAACGTTCACGAAGAACCACTTCGAAGACTTGGTCAAAGTCAGAGTCACCATTGTAAGTGTGGTCAAAGGCTTCTGCATAACCATCGTTGACAAGTTCATAACCTTGTTTGAGCAAGTTTGCGATTTGTTCATCAGTAGAGTAGTCAATCTTCTCACCTGAGCTTCCAACGACAACATCACGAGTCAATTCTGACTTATCAAGCTCATTCATGTAAAGGATAATAGCTTTTTGCTCATCCTTAGCATAAACCACGTTGGTATCTTGACCTGGGTGTTCTGGAGTAATAAAGGCCTTTTCAGAAATGTAACCAAGAACATCTGGAACGACTGTTTCCATAGCCATGGTTGGATCTTCAGGATCGTTGTTGTAGCTTGGAGTAGGTGCATTTTCAATAGGTGTACCATACTCATCTACTGGAATAATCTTACCAAGTTCTGTGTAAGTTACTGTATCTTCCACTTCTGGAAGGTCTGGGCGAACTTCAAGTCCACCAGCTTGACGTTTATCTGCAAAGAAGCCATCTACAACTGGAACTTCTACAACATCGTAAGTGAAGCTGTCTTGATCCCAAGTGCTTGTTTGTTCCACTTGGTTAAATTTACCGTGGAAGCTGAAGCTATCTTGAATGTTGATAACTGGATCTTTGTAGCCTGCACCTTGGAAGGTAACCGTTTGTTTCGTATCTTGTGTGATATCATCCAAGATTGGTTCGTAAACCAAGGTTTGGTCCAGGCTGAGGTCAATTGGCAATACCAATTCACTTTCAGCTTGGTAGCCAGCAACTTGTGGTGCTGGTGTTTCAATAACTTGCGTAGCATCTTGAGGATCATTAGCATAATGAATTGGTTCTGCATCCGCGATTGGATTACCAAAGGTATCAACAGGGATAATCTTACCGAGTTCTTTATAGACAACACTGTCTGTGGCTTCTGGTTTATCAGGTGTAACAATCTGCATACCAGCCACTGCCTTGTCCGCATAGTAACCTTCGATAACTGGGACATTAACCTTAGCAAAGGTATGGCTGTCTTGATCCCAAGTGTAAGTGTCTTCTGCTTGATTGTACTTACCAGTGAAGGTGAAGTCAGACTGGATATTAACAGACGGTGTTGCTTCGCCAGCTCCTTTGAAGAAGACAGTTTGCAAGGTTGGTTGCGTTACATCTTCAAGGATTGGAGCGTACTCAACAAGAATATCGTCTGTCAAGCTCTCAGGCATGACACTTTGTTGCATTGGACGATAACCCGGAATGTGAGGAACAAGTGTCTCACTAACCTTAGTTGGGTTATTGGCATCGTTGTTGAAGGTTGGCGTTGGAACGTTTGGAATCAAGCGTCCATTCGCATCAATAGGAATAATCTTACCAAGTGGAACGTAGGTAATGGTTTCTTCGATGTTATCTTCAGTAACCTCTCTACCTTTAACTTCTACTCGATCCGCAAAATAGCCTAAAACAACTGGAGCATAGATGTCATAATACTTGGTCTTGTTTGGTGACCATTCTGTCTCGTCAACAAGCTCACCTGTGACCTTGTCAAAGGTAAGGGTACGGACCCAATAAGCCTTTTGCACATCGGCATCTGGCAAATCCGCATTGCCATCTGTACTCTTGTAAAAGACTGTGAAGCTTACTTCTTTCTCGTAAGCATACTTAGATGGCCACTTAGGTCCATCTGGATTATTAGGATTGATTGGAGTATCTGGGACTTGTTCATTTTCAGGTCCCACCTTGGCAACATCGTGTTGCAAGAGGACAAACCACTCTTGATCATCAATATCTTTATCATCAAAAATGGCATCTTTAGGGAATTCGTCCTGAATCAAGTCATATCCCATGTCCTTGAAAGTCTTGATACGTGTTGCTGTCCCGTATTCAATCGCTTCACCCAATTCACCGGTCAACTGGTCACTAACCAAGTAAGCACCGGTAGTTTCATCAATATAAGTGATGCTGGCTTTCTTGAAAATTTTACGATACACAACCGGAGTGTCCGCTCCTGGTTTGTTCGGTACTACACTTTTAATATCTGTCATATAATCTTGAACAGCTGGTGTTGCTGTCTCACCCGCCTTTCGTGGATCTTTTTTGTTATTGTTATACTGCTTAGTCAAAGCACCTGGAATATATTCCCCATCTTCTGTCACGGGGATTATGCGTCCCAATTTCCTATAGGTCACATGTTCCGTTACTGTTGGCACATAGGGAGTGACAACATTAAAACCCGCTTCCTTTTGGTCAGCGTAATAGCCCTGGACAACTGGTACCGATATCTTAGGATAGGTATAACTGTCCTTGTCCCATTCGATTAAGCCAGTCTTCCTATCTCTAGTCCCCGTAAAAACATGATTTTCCATGACTTCAGGGTCTGGAGTTTTAGAATCCGCTCCTTGAAAAATAATCTCTTGCTTTGATGGAATCCTCACGGTTTCCGATTGGGCATGATTATCAAAGAGGGCTTCGTCAGCTCTAGCAAAATCTAATGGAGAGGGGGCACTGTGGTCAGAGCGACTTTTTGGGTTAGTCAATAATTTAGAAAGATCTATAGTATCAACCAAATCAGAGTCCGCTGATTTATGTGCAATATGCTCTTCAGCAGTTCTTGCTGCTGCTTCAGTCGCATCTTCCCTATAGGCTCTCAAAAATACTCCCCCTTTCTTCTTTTTATGAGAAATAAAATCCTATACTTGCTAAGTTCTCATGGAAATCTTTTCTATTAAGATTTCATTTTCCCTCGGAGAAGCTAACAAGTTCTTATCAAAGATTAAAATTTTTGATATCTCTTATATATACTATAATACGAGAATCGAATTTTTACAAGTAAGGTGTAAGAACTTTAATCATTTTAACCCCTAAGTGAAAAAATAGTGCTTTAATGTGCAATATCTATCAAGTAGTTTACGAAAGTGACATCAAAATGAGATTACCCCGATAACTTAAATGATGAGTCTTTAATGGAGTTTTCTCTCCCTAAAGACACTCTCATAAGAAATAGACTATAAACTATCACAACTACTTCTCATCTTTGAAAGACTAGAACCTTACCTCAGTTGTAAGGGAACAACCTAAGAGAATGGCACAGAGAAGGTCTGTGCCTAGTCCTCGACTATGGAATGCCAATGAATAACTAGCATTACTTTTAGTATAGATTGACTTTTACGCTTCGTCAATAGATTGGAACCATTTAATGAAATTCCCCAGTTTCTCAAGTTTCTCGTATTAAGTTATAAATAACTAATAGCTTTTTTAGCATGATTACTTTTTCATGGAACTACAGATGTAATGATTACTATCAGACTATCATGACTAACTCAAGATGGTTTTAAAATCACTTGTTCAGCCATCATTAAATCCTTAACGAAATCCGAACATGCCATAAAAACCGAGACTACTGTCTCGGTTCATACAGTTTGGAAACGATTAGATTTGTCCTCGGCCTTGAGCGTCAAAGTAAACCCACCATCCTGGACTCACTTCAACCCAACGGTTAACAGCCATCTCACCTGAATTTGGATCATAGTAACGAACAACGCCGTTCACACGAACCAAATGACCTTTGATTTGCTTACCATTGTTATCAAAGAGGAGGTTTTGACCATTGATAGTAACCATGCCTTTGACAGCATTACCATTACCATCGAAGTAATACCAGCTACCATCGATTTCATGGAATTGATTACGGTAAAGCTCACCTGAATTTACATCATAGTAACGAAGGTTGCCATCAACATTAGCCAAAGCACCTTTCACTTGACGACCATTTTGATCAAAGTAGAGGTTTTGACCATTGATATTTTGTGAACCTTTTACGGCTGCTCCATCATTATTGAAGTAAGCCCAAACACCTGGTTCAATTTCAACAAAACGGTTGCGAGCCATTTCACCTGAGTTTGCATCATAGTAACGGATTGTTCCATTCTCGTTAACAGTACGCCCTTTAACTTGGACACCATTGTTATCGAAGAAGAGTTCTTGACCATTGATGTTTTGGTGACCTGTCACACGTTTACCATTACCATCGTAGTATGCCCAAACGTTATTACCAATTTGTACGAATTGGTTGCGGCCTGATGTATTGTTATTGTTGTTATCTGGTTTTGGATCTTGTTTACCGTTTGCATTCAAGACACCGTTTTGGTCGTAGTAGAATACTTGACCTCTACGGTTTTGACGGTAACCATCACGCAATTGCACCCCATTAGCGAGGAAGAAGTATTGTTTACCATCGATAGTCTTTTCACCGATTGCCATACGGCCTGTATTATCAAAGTAGTAGACATTTCCGTCGTTATCTTTGATGAAGGCATTCTTAGCATATTGACCATTGTTATAACGGTATCTTACAGAGAAGAGACGTTTTTCAAACTTACCACTACCATCACCGTTTTGGTTATCACCATTAGTTGATTGGTTGCTTCCGACAACTTTTGGAAGGCTAACCTTACCACCATTTGTACCGTAGTAACCGTTGAGACCATTCTTAAGCACGTACTCTGAACCACGGTCAAGAATGTTAGTACCATTCATGTACTTCGCAGACCACTTCGTAATCTTCTCGTCAGTAGTCATGCGTTTACCGTTAGAGATTTGAACACGGTCAAAGATTTGTGGGTAGAGACGTTTCAATTCATCAAGGAAGGCACCACCATATTTACCTTGGTAGTCATTACCAAAGGTACGTGTTTTAGCGGCATAGAGGCTGTGGTTGATGATTGCGCCATCTTTAGTTTCACCATAGTTATTAACACGAGTTGCAGTAACTACTTCGTCACCTGGAAGGCTGTAGATTTGGTCTGGAACCCAGTCAGCAATCGTTGAGATACCTACAGCGTGGAGTGATTTAAGAGCTGCTTTCAAGTCAGCCAATGAACCGTACTTGTTGTCCTTACTCATACCAATATCATAACGGTCTGTAAAGGCATAACCATTTTGGATTACTGAGTCAAGGAAAGTACCATCATCACTTGAAACGTATTGTGGTGCAAGTTCGAATGATGTAATACCCCATGATTTGAAGAGACTAGCATTTTCAGCAATCTTCTTATTAGTGTATTGTGATGGATTTTGAACGAAGTCTTGGAAGTTAGAGAAACCTTCGTAGATAACTTGTGAATCAAGGGCAGCATTTGATTCGTAAACCAAACCACTGCTGTTCTTTTCTTTACTTGGTGCTACACGCACATCTTGATTTTCAGAAGCACCTACTGGTACCCAAACGGCAAGGTAACCATCAACTTGAGGGTTACGGATACCACGGATTTCGTTTGCATTGAATGTCAAATTACCGTTACCATCAGTGTATTTGACAATGCCGTTAGCATCGCTATCATTCAAGTAAGTAGCCACACCATCGTTTGTTGTCAAAAGCAATGGACGATAAGCTTGGTTACGGTGAGCCGCACCCATGTTAATTGTCAAGTTGCTTGTCAAACGAAGGGCTGGTTGGTTTGAAACGATAACTGCCATACCTTGGTTGCGTGTTTCTGCTGTACCAGCATCAGAAGCACTGTTAGCCCCTGTACCATAACGTACAGATGTCAAGACACCTGCAGCATCCCAACCATTAGTATTACCATAACCGATGTAGTTAACCTTCATATCTTGACCACCGGCTGCATAGCGGATACGACCTTTCAAGAGGGTTTCAATAGCATCATAATATGGTGATTTTTTAGCCATATATTGACCATCATCTGTGTACATGTCTCCATAGTAAACACGTGGCACAGTGTCCTTATGCGTAAGCATCAAGGCATATGCTGATGGGATGTTATATTGTGTGTATTGCTTGTTAGCACTACGCATGTCTCTGTTGTAGATTTCAAAGGCTTTCTTCATTTCATCAAGAGTGAAGGTATTCCCTGTTGATTGAGGGTTGATTTCATTTTTGATGATTTGACCAATGATTGATTGTACCTCTGAATCGTGGGCACGAACAAATGAGTAGTTAGCCATACGTTTAGAGTTTTTACCACTTTCAGAACGGTCATTTAAACTATTTGAAATGAGTGGTTCAACTCCTGAACGGTTACCAATTGGACGCAAGAGTGAATATACCAATGCTAAGTGCATAGGGTCATCCATTGGCAACTGAGCACCCTTTGTATCTTCATTGTAGTAGGCATCGTTGTGAGACCATGCTTCCAAGATAGACATGTGTTTAATGGCTTGATCTTGACTTTGATCAGAACCATATTTAGCTTTGAAATAATCTGAAGCAATTTGGAGAAGGTCGGCATTGACATTATCCACGGCATCGACACGAACACCATCGAAGTTTTCATCTTCAGAACCACCAGTAATAGTACCGATGTTCATGATGTAGTGGAGCCAGTTCAACTGCTCAGCTTGAACCGCTGGGTTTGAGTTGTCGATATCATTTGCCAACAAGAATTCGAAACCACCGTTACTTGTATCCTTAGTATACTTAGGATTGTGTTTACCTGTTTGGCTAGTTGGCGTGCGGTTCAAAAGACGATAATCAGAATTAGCATGGCTTGTACGACTATCGTTGTTATAGAGAAGGGCACCACCTTGCAAGTGATCGCTGTTATCAAGATTTTCAGAAGTTGAATTCCAACCTGGTTGGGTCTTCACGAAATTTTTGATAGTTGTACGCAACCAGTCAGTGTTGCCTTCACGCGCAATACGTTCTTCAATACGTTTTTGAACTTCAAGCGCTGCTTGGTCCATCTGAGTTTGTGAGCTGAATGACGTATAGGTCTGATTGGTACCGAGACCTTGCTCCTTCATGTAGTTGAGGTAGCTCGCTTGGATAGCCTTGCTTGGCCACCAAACTGTAAGCAATGGACGTTTGTCATTTTCAGTTGAGGCAGTCCACTCTTTACCATCTTTCAAGATTTCTTTTGGACGGTACCATGTGTTGGCAGTGAAGTAACCGTCAACAAGTTCGATATCTTTATCAGTTGTACCATAAAAGGCATTTTTATCACCATTTACAGTAACGTTTGTGTTTGTGCTATCAGCTGATGAACCTGTTCCACCGTTCTTGTCGAAACGGTATTCTTTTTGGTTAGACAATTCACCAGTTTCAGCGTTGAAGTATTGGCTTCCACCGTTACGTTCAAGGACATAGTTCTTACGAATAGTGCCGTCATCTTCAACGTAGTATTGTTTTCCATCAATTGTTTTGATGTGACTTGGACCATCAGTTACGACATTGTTAGTTGCTGGAAGGTCGTTGTTTACTACTGTGACAGTATTGTTGGCATTATTTGTATTGCCGTTAACTGGGGTAGCACGACGGCCTCCTGTAGGACCACGTCGAGCACCAGTCGCACGACGTTCACGTGTCGCTGCGCGATCAGTAACTGTTGTTGTGTCAGTTGTAGTGTTGTTATTTGTCGTATCAACAGCTGTATCATTGGTTGCTGTTGTATCTGTTGTAGTTGCCGCACGATCAGTACCGACTGGCGCTGCCGTATCAACAGCATTCGCTGCAACTGTATTTGTTGTATCAGTTGTCAAATCGAAAGTTGCTGTTGGAGCTGCTTGGTCAGTTGCGACATCGTTTGTCGCTGCAACTGCTGTAGTTGGATCCTGAGCAGCCGTTGTATCGTTTGATACAGTACCCGTATCAACAGTAATATCGGGGATGGCTACAGTAGCATCCGTGTGTTCGTCGGCCTGAACGACACCGTCGTTAGTCGCTAAAGAAACCGCTGAGACTGCACCGAGCGACATCCCTGTAACTGCGATGGTTACCCATTGTTTCTTAACTTTGTGCATTTTATAATGTACTTTTTTGTCCATAATAAAAAGACTCCTTTTTCCCATTTATAGCTTCATTCTAAATCATTGAAAGCTTTTTTTCAATAAGATTCGATAAATTTTCATAATTTTTAGAAAAGTCCTTTTGTTGTTTTAATGACATTAGCTTTAAATGAGTGTTTAGAAATATAAAAATGGTCATTTTAGTTCATTGAGAAACAGAAAACTGACACTCTATGGCTATTTAGAATGATTATTGATAAGGCACTTCTTTTAATGGGATTACAAGAAAATCTAATGAAAATTCACAAAATCCTTAAGGCACTTCTCTCAAAGCGACAAAAAATACCATCCTTACCAAACCATTAGGTCTGTCAAGATAGTGTCTTTTTTAGACTATCTTCTCATACAGAAACTAAATTCTAACTATCTAAGCCATTCATTACTTACTGAGGTGTCAAAGGGTCAAATTAGGTCACTCTAGTGATAATTAAAAATACTCTTTTCCATCAAAAACGAAGGGAACAAAAACCAGACAATTCATCAAAAAAAATGCCTCAAAAGCTTATCTATCCTGCTGAAAACAAGGAAAAAGGAGTATAATAAAGGTAGAAAGAGTTAAACTATTTAGAAACAAATAGAGGGGAAGGTGAGAAAGATGTCAGTACAACATACAAACTTCAACACAAGCCAAGATAAGGATAAGACTGGTCAAGAGTTCAATAATCAAGAGCTCATTAAGAATAATTCTCCAGACAACAGGCTTGCTTCTATTCTCCTTGCAGTCGCCTTTTATTTAGCTATCGTTTATCTTGCCTTATTTTTGCTCTTAGGCCTGTCAAATCCTTGGGGAATGGTTATAATAATTTTCCTAGCACCTAGTTTGATTAGTTTTATCATTGCAACTATTTTTACAGGTATTGGGCGTAAAAAAGCTAATAAAAACTTCTTATACACAAGCATCGTTTTTTATATAGCTTCTATCGTTTTGGCCTATGACCCCGACTGGGGAGTTTTTCGAGTTATACCGATTCTGTTAACTATTCTAGTAACAGTGGGAACTGTGATGTATAAACAAGATAATGAGCAAGACAACAAATAAGAGACCATGTTCAAGTGGTCTCTTATTTTTATGTAGTCATTAGTATTTCAAAAAGTCAGTTCCATTTTGAAACTTCCACAACATCTCTAAATCAAAAAACACCTCTTAGCTAGAATGGTTATCTAACATGAAGGTGTTTTTTATTGTGCTTATCTAAGCATTGCAAAGACTATTATAATCCTAAAATACGAATAATCTTCGTCCTATTCTTCATTTTTCTTACGTTTAGCAAGAAATCCAAGACCAGTTGCAGTTGCCAAGACACCCAAGGCCATACCTAATGATGAGTTTTCCTCACCAGTCTTCGGAAGAGCTTGGCTACCATGTTTGTGCTTAGGATCCCTCACTTCAGAAACACTTGTTGATGCAGAGGTTGATAATGACTCAGATACACTTGTTGAAATACTTGTGCTTTCAGAGGCACTAGCTGATTCTGTCGAACTTACTGATTCTGAGGCAGATAATGATGCAGATGCACTTGCACTTTGCGATTCGCTCAACGATACAGACTCACTTGTAGAAATCGATGCACTTACTGAGAGTGACTCACTCAGTGATACTGAGTTTGAAACAGATTGTGATTCAGACACTGATGCACTCGCTGAAACTGATTCTGAGTTCGATACTGATTGCAACTCTGAAATTGAGACATTTACTGAAGTTGACTCTGAGGCTGACGCTGAAGCGGATTCAGACAATGACTCAGATACACTTGTTGAAGCGGATGTACTTGCTGAAGCTGACGCGCTTGATGATTCTGAGACGCTTGCTGACTCGGATACTGAAACGCTTGATGAAGCAGTTTCTGAGGCAGATGCACTTGCACTTTGCGATTCGCTCAACAATACGGACTCACTTGTTGAAATCGAAGCACTTACTGAGGCTGACACAGACTGTGATTCTGAGACTGACTCACTTACTGAAGTTGATTCTGAGTTTGAAACGGATTCTGAGGCAGACACAGACGCACTCGCTGAAACGGACTCTGAGTTCGCTACTGATTGCGACTCTGAAATTGAGGTACTTTCAGAAGTTGATTCTGAGGCAGAGACTGAAGCGGATGCAGACAATGATTCAGAGACACTTGCACTCTGCGATTCGCTCAACGATACAGACTCACTTGTAGAAATCAAAGAACTTACTGAGAGTGACTCACTCAGTGATACTGAGGTTGAAACAGATTCTGATTCAGACACTGATGCACTCGCTGAAACTGATTCTGAGTTCGATACTGATTGCGACTCTGAAATTGAGACACTTACTGAAGTTGATACTGAGGCTGAGGCTGACTCAGATGCACTTGCTGAAGCGGAGACGCTGGATGAGACTGACGCAGAAACTGAGGTTGAAACAGACTGTGATTCTAATACAGACGCACTTGTTGATGCAGACTCTGAAATTGAGGTACTTACAGAAGTCGACTCTGAGGCTAATGCTGAAGCGGACGCAGACAATGACTCAGATACACTTGTTGATACTGAAAGACTTGCTGAGGTACTCAACGAAGTTGAAATACTTGTTGAAGCACTTGTGCTTTCAGAGGCACTCAAGGATGCTGATGTAGAAGCTGACTCAAATGCGCTCACTGATTCTGACACTGAGGCTGAGGCAGAGACTGATTGTGATTCTGAGATTGAAGCACTTACTGACGCTGACTCGGAGTTTGAGACAGACTGTGATTCAGACACCGATGCACTCTCTGAGGCTGACTCGGAATTAGAGACTGATTGTGATTCACTGATTGAAGCACTTACTGATGCACTTTCAGAATTAGAAACTGATTGTGACACTGAAACTGAAGCGCTCAATGCCACCGACTCTGATGCGCTGACTGATTCTGACATTGAGGCTGACGCAGAGACTGATTCGGATGTGATTGCTGATTCCGACACAGATTCAGAAACTGATGTGCTAACGGATTCTGATACAGACGCACTTGTTGATGCAGACTCGGAATTAGAGACTGATTGTGATTCTGAGATTGAAGCACTTACTGATGCTGACTCGGAGTTTGAGACAGACTGTGATTCAGACACCGATGCACTCTCTGACGCTGACTCTGAATTTGAAACTGATTGTGATCCTGAAACAGATGTACTCAATGACGCCGACTCACTCAATGATGCTGAGTTAGATGTCGAAAGCGACTCACTAGCTGAAATGAAGCTTGAAGCTGAGTTCGAAATAGATTCAACAGTTGAAATAATCGCAGAAATTGAAGCACTAAAGGCTTGAGACTGGCTTTCAAATGCAGAAGCACTCAATGAGCTTGACGTACTCAATGATTCTGACTCTGAAGTCGAGATTGAGGCACTTGTTCTCTGTGATTCACTCAATGATGCAGACTCACTTACTGAAATGGATTCACTTACTGACGCTGACTCGGAGTTTGATTCAGACTGTGATTCTGAAACTGATGCACTTACTGAGGCTGACTTGGAGGTTGAAACAGACTGTGATTCTGAGACAGAAGCACTTTCTGACGCTGATTCTGAATTAGATACAGACTGTGATTCGCTTACTGACGCACTTTCTGACGCTGACTCCGAATTAGAGACTGACTGTGATTCTGAAACTGATGCACTCTCTGAAGCTGATTCTGAATTAGACACTGATTGTGATTCTGAGATTGATTCACTTACTGACGCTGACTCGGAGTTTGATGCAGATTGTGATTCTGATACAGAAGCACTTTCTGACGCTGATTCTGAGTTTGAGACAGACTGCGATTCTGAAATTGACGCACTGACTGACGCTGACTCGGAGTTTGAGACAAACTGTGATTCTGATACTGACGCACTCTCTGACGCTGACTCGGAGTTTGAGACAGACTGTGATTCTGAAATTGACGCACTGACTGACGCTGACTCGGAGTTTGAGACAGACTGTGATTCTGATACTGACGCACTCTCTGAAGCGGATTCGGAATTTGATACAGATTGTGACTCTGAAGTTGATTCACTCTCTGAAGCTGACCCTGAATTAGACACTGACTGTGATTCTGAAACTGAAGCACTTACTGAAGCAGAGACTGAATTTGATTCGGATTGTGAAGCTGATGTCGACTCGCTCTCTGAGGCTGACTCGGAGTTAGATACTGATTGTGATTCTGAAATTGACGCACTTACTGACGCTGACTCTGAGGTTGAAGCAGACTGTGATTCTGAAATAGACGAACTTTCTGAAGCGGATTCGGAATTTGATACAGATTGTGACTCTGAAGTTGATTCACTCTCTGAGGCTGACTCGGAGGTTGAAA
>PPYF01370607.1_pt1 | contig 18097 bp, 24 predicted proteins | sample 1559871 | NCBI WGS metagenome assembly PPYF01 (sample SAMN08240021, study PRJNA423297) | Human gut metagenome, whole genome shotgun sequencing project.
GTGGAAGCTTCAATATAAACGTAAAACAAGGAAGGATAGAAGGCATAGGCTGGAAGAACTGCGTTATGCTGCATCGTTTAGATGGGTATAGCTATGCCTATTAGTAATATGCATAGACCCCGCCCCAAGGGGAGAGGCTTCAGTTTTTTGATGATAACCATAATTAAGTTAGTTAAAACACATAAAAAGAGCCTTCAAAGGCTCTTTTTTATTTAAGAAAAAGCTTGTGCATAAAAAAGGAAAAGCGTATAATAGTCTGTATTAAATGACTTAACTATAAAAAATCTAGGATATAAAATGAAAATTGTAGAACTGATGAAACAATCCGTAGCTAAATATGACCATAATATGAATGGTGATTGGGTAATCGCTTATTCTGGTGGCGTAGATTCTCGTGTTATGTTAGATGTTTTATGTTCTATTAAACCAGATGGTAAGAAAATCAAACTTCTTCATGTCAATCATGGCCTGAATGTTTTGGCTGAAGCTTGGGAGCATCAAGCTATTGAAACAGCTAAAATCTATGGTGCTGAGATTAAAGTGGCTCATCTCAATATGAAAGATACTTCTGGTATTGAAGAAAAAGCCAGAGAACTTCGTTATGAATTTATTAATGCTAATACCAAAGAAGGTGATATTCTTTTCATGGGGCATCATAAGAATGATAATGCTGAAACTATTTTATTCCGTCTTTTCCGTGGAACAGGTATTAAAGGTTTAATGGGGATTCCAGAATCACGCATGATGGGTAATGCTTTATTGGTTCGCCCTATGTTAAATGTTCTCCGTCAAGATATTAAATCATACGCTTTAGAAAAAGGCTTACAGTGGGTAGAAGATGATTCCAATAGTGATTCAAAATACAGCCGTAACTTCATTCGTAATGAAGTACTTCCATTAGTAGGTAGCCGTTGGAAAGCCGTTATTTCTAATATTACTGCTTTAACAGAAAAAGCTCAAGAAGCTGAATCACTTCTTAATGAAATTGCTAAAGAGGATCTGGAAGCAATTAAATTTGTAGATAAAGCTGGAGTAAGTCATAATGATATCCTTGATATGGACAAACTTAAATCTCTTTCAACTTCTCGTATGAAAAACGTTTTACATCGTTATGTTGAGAGTATTGATGAAGAAAACAAAGGAACTAAAAACTTTAATAACCTACTAAATGTTGTGTTGAGTGAAAATAAAAATTGTTCTAAACTAAGAAAAGTTCAATTTAAAAATGGTCAGCTACTGACAAATGGTAGAAAAATTTGGATTGAAAAATGAATAAAAAATATGCTTTAACATTACCAATAAATGGAGTAGTTGAGTTTAAATTAACTGACAGGGGCTTACAGTATTTAAGCTCTTGGCAAGATAACAATCATAAAAAAGTATTGTTTAATAATTTTTTATGTGATGGCAAAACTTATAAATTGCCTTTCTCTGATTTATTAGCTGTATTTGGTCCAGCATTGTTTGTTGGAGCGTTTAATGTCATTGAGTCTAATGCTGTTATATTTGATAATATAACATTTAACTTAAATGATAGAATTACGTTCAAATTAAACGAAAATGGTGAAGAATATTTAGATAATTATCTAAAAGAAGAGCAGAATAACTATCATTTAAAAGATAAAAGAATGATCAAGAAAGATGATAATGGTCTGATGTTTATGACTCTGCATGATTTTGCTCATACATTTTCAAACAAATTAATACTTAATGAAGATATTGTTGAGGAAAATAGTTTGTTGAAAATAGAATATCAATAATAAAAAAATGGTTGTTTATCCAAATAATTTGATATTTAGAATAAAATGAGCTATATTATTTTCATACTTCAAAGCCCTTTTCTGTGAATAGGGGAAGTATAAATAATAACATATTGATGGTGTAAAGGCAGCACACTTACAGTGTAAGAGGAAAAGAAATAAGCCAACTTTTAAGTATGTAAATGCACCTAGTGTGCAAAAAAGGATATATTAAAAAGTCATAATATATTTTTTGGATTTATAGTGTAATAGGTGGCACGTCCTCCAATGGGAGTGAAAGATAGGGTTCAATTCCCTGTGATCATAAAAATAGTTTGGCTGTGCCAAATAATGATAAATATATCCAACTAAAAAAGGTCACCCAAGGTGGCCTTTTTTGCTTTCATGGTATATATCTGTATAATAATAAAAATGGAGGGCAAAATGAATATAAAAAAGCAATATGACGAGCTGTGTCAGCATTTAAAAGAGTCTAATGTAGATATTGACCTTATCTTGATGAAATATTGGTTTTGTTGGAGTTGCCCTAAAAAAGATCTGCTCCCAAGAAGCCGTAAGATGGCATACCAATTGTCATGGATGTTAAAATCTCCTTTAATAAATGAAGGATGGTATTTTGAATTAAATAATGTCAGTAATGCTAATGAAGAATCTTATGATGAAATAAGCATTATCAATGAAAAAAATGAAAATATTTATGTATTAAGTTATAGATATGATTTTGAAGAAAGTCAAAAGATCGATTTATGGTCAATAGAAAACAATTATAGTAAACCTTTAGTCAGTAATAATATAAAAAATATCAAGAAATTTCTTAAAATAGAGTTGTAATTAATCCCCTAATCATCATATAATGGTTAAACACAGTTTAACTTAGGGGTAGGTATAAATGTTTAATTCAATTAGTCATCGTTTTATGGCAGCAGCTCCACATAAACAACGTCAAATTGTTTTTGGTGCTTGCGCTCTGTTTTGGATAAGTATCGCAGCAGTAGTCTTTTCAGTTTACATATCTAAATAATAAAAGGAGCTTAGGCTCCTTTTTTCTTTCTATTTTAAAATAATACTTGTGCATTATCTACGTTTTTGATATAGTTACCTCATGCCTCAGTGAGGAATAATAAAAGAGTGAAAGGAAAATGAAAGTATTAACGCATAAAGAAAAAATTGAACTGAATAAAAAAGGTGTTCTGTGGCATGGTACTACTGTAGAGAACGCAAAAAAAGTATTTAATCAAGGTTCTTTTAAAGCTTTTACAAGCCAACGTTTTTGGGATAATGGTATTTTCTTGCGTGAAGACCATCCAGATTATGAAAAATCCCATTTTAAATATGGCTGGTGCATGAGTCGTGATATTAACGTATCTAAAACTTTTGGTGAAGTTCTTTTTGCTTTTGAAAAAAGCAATCTTCAAACTCGTTTTAAAGTTAAGCCATATGCTTGGAATTTCTGTTTAGTGAAAGACAATACTCATGCCAAGCAAGAGCGTGAAGAGTTTATTATGAGTGGTGGCTTCTTAGAATCCCTCCATGCTCATGAAGAAAAACAGTATCGTCTTGAAAAAGAAATGGATGAGTTAAATAATCTGCTATACAGTGGAAAACTGTCTATTGAAGAAGAAGAAGAGCTTCAAGAGAAAGTTAATGATCTCTATGATGAATGGGAAAAATGTAATTTTCATGAGAAACGTAAACAAGCTCATGGTAAAGAATTGCCTCTTGAAATGGCTACAGGCTTCTTCCTAAGAGTAAAAGATTATAACTCAATGGGTGCTTATCGTGATTTCTTAGATGAAATTGTTAAGCATGAAAAATTCTTAGGTTTCATTGATTAAGGTAAATATTATGTTTGGACAAGGTAAAATTACATACCAGAAAGTATTAGGTTATTACTTCTTGATTTTGTTTGTTTCTATTATTGCTTGGTTAACTCTATACGAACGTTTAAATGATTTCCTAAGAAGTGATTTTGTAAACTCTGTAGTATTTATCTTAGCTGTTATTGGATTGTGTTATGTAGCAACAATATCGAAACTGAAAGATATTTTGCTAGTTAAAATGTTTGATACGGTAAAATATGATAATATTTATCAGCAAGCTAATATGAGAAAAAATGGTCAGGCTCAATTAATTGGAGAAGAGTGTTATACAAATAAATACGGACCTCTAAATCATCTCGTTGATATGGTAAGAGCTTGTGGTTGGACAATGATATTAGTATACCCATTATTCATATGCTTAAAGCACATTCAAAATAATATTCTTATTGATGTTGTAAATTTATTTGTTTTTGCTTTATCATTATTAACGGCATTAATTAGTACATATTTCATTTATGCTAATCTAAAAGTATTGTATAAGTTTAATAAGTAAAAAAGAAGGAAGCCTTGCTTCCTTTTTTTTATTTTTATGTTGTAATTTGATTAATAGTTGTCTATTATTTATTTTAAAGTAATCAAAAATATAAGGCGGTTATTTTATGAGCGAAAAAAGGCATGTAGATTTTATAAGAAAAGTGTTGTTGGATAATTCTCATGGTTTTTGGTATGTTAATCCCCTGTTTATCAATGGTGATTGGATATTAGAACAAGAAGTCAATCTGAGAAGAGGGAATTCTTTTTGTTCAGAAGAAGATATAGATAAGTCATTACCGCAATATTTCTTCATAAAAGATGAAGGGAATAAAAGTTATTTAACCATAATGAATGAAAATGGGTTGCCGGAACAAATAAGTATAGATTACGGAAACATTTATTTGTATAAATATAATAGTCCTTATATTTCCATCCTAAAAGATAGCGAAAAAAGCTTTAACGAATCTCACATAAATAGTATTTATATAGTTGAGTATAATCATAAACTCTATATACCCTATTACTACAGAATAGATGATGTATTTGAAAAAGTTTATAAAAATAAAAAAACAAAATATAAAAGCGAAGATTATATAGATGATCTAAATTATATATTATCTTATAATTATGAATCATCAGACGAAGTAGATGATGACGCACAAGATCTATTTTTATTGATAGACAAACTTTGTATGACCGGATTTAATGAGCTATCAATATATATTGAAGAACATTTTGATAACTATCATGATGCCATAATGTATTGTTATAAAAAAGAAGACTTGCCGTGGGTAGATAGAAAAAGATTATATGCGATATTAAATGAGTTAGAAGAAGATTATTATAAAGAAATAATGAATGATTCTAATATTATTTTAGATGAATATGGTGATGATGAATACGACGATTATGATTTTGATGAAGAATATGTAGATATGCCGTTTTGGTATGAAATAAGTAGATACAATAATGGAAACATGATTATAACTGTAAGATGTGTCGAAGATAAAAGGCAAAGGGAAACAATAAAGATAAAAGTAAAAGATGAGTATAAAGATAGGCATGATATAATAGAAAGTGCTTTTAACCATATTTGTTTATCTCTTGTTTTCATAAATCAATGCTGGTTCGAGCAAGAATATAACGATGGATATGATATTTAAAGATTGAAATTAATGTTACTCATCGTATATAATGTTTAAAAATAATACTGAAGGAAAAAAAGATGGGAAAGAAAAACTATTTTTATGATGATGAAGAATTGACAAAAGGTGATAAAAAGTGGCTATGCTTTATGGTATATGCTGCTGTTTTAGTACTATCTGGATTTATGTATCATAAAGTAGAGATATTACTAACAAGTTTTGTTTTCATTACTTTTAGTTGGATTATGTTAATCTTTGGATTTTCAATGTTCTTTTTAAAAGGAAGAGTAAGAGAGTTTTTTCATAAAAATATGTATTCTGTAAGAGAATATAGTGTTATTTATAATACATATTTTGCTAGTTTAACAGATAAAGAAAAAACAAAAGATAAAGGAATAGAAAAACCATTAAGAGATCTTCTGTTTTCACTAAAACTCTATCCTGTTTTAATCGCTATAACATTTTTATTAGAATTATGTATGAATAGATTAGGGTATAATTGGTTAGTAGCTCCCGGCGCAGTATTATTTTATACTTTACAGGTTTACTTTACTTACCAGATAATAAAAGACTTATTTGTACACTGGAATGCTTATAGAGTATTTAAGAACGGCGAGCTTGAGTTATAATATAAAAGCCCTCAGAAGAGGGCTTTTTTTTATTCGTCATTATCATCATTAGTACTAATAACATTATCGGCACAATATTGCATACCTGATTCAGGTTTTTTATTTGGATCGTTGGGATTTCTGTATTGGCATTTATCATACTGAACTGCTTTCCCATTCTTAATAATAACCCCTTTTTTAAACTTGGGTTTACCATCAGAAAAATCAATACCATTCTTTTCTGTAAGCTGAACAGTATTAATAGCAAAAGAAGATGCTGTAAATAACATTAGCACACTGGCTATAATAATATTAGAACATTTCATATAATACCTCCGTCATTTTAGATTTGGTATAATATACAATTTTTTAGCAAAATAATCAATAAATGTTGAATATCATAAATGAAAGCTTTAAACTACATTACTAAAAGGAGAAATAGATGCGTTCAATACAAGAAATTTCTGATGATATAGATAGCGCTTTCGAATTAGTTATGGAAGTGCTTATGGATGAGAATAAAGATAATTATATAGAGCGTTTTGAGAGCGCTACAAAGGCACAAGAGCAATTTGAGGAAGAGTTAAAGGATTCCGTTATATCATGCTATAAAGGTCATGAAAAGTTCTCTAAGGAAGTTTTAGACGAAATATATGATGTAACATATTCTAACACCAAAGAATATGTTCGCTCTAGATTACTGTTACCAGAAGATTTTAATAAGAATATGGTTGTTATTGAGAAAGCTTATATGGATGGTTTTAATGCCAGTAAAAATAAATAAAAGAAGAGATTCTTTTATAACGAAAAATCAAAATAAAGCTATATAATCCCATTATAACTTTATCATAAACAAAAATAAAAAGATATCTTTTTTTTAAGCAAGGTATAAAAAATGAACTTTATTTGCCGATATATGTCTATAGTTAATATAGGAGGGGATATGAATACAAATGAAGAAAAAGATATTGAAAATGTATTAAAACACGTATTTGAAAATATAAATAGTGATGAAAAAAGTAAGGCTAAAAATTATTTATCAAATGAAGATAATGCATTATTATTTGATAAAATTTTTAAAGATGGGGATTTCAATATAGAACATTATAACTTACACCTGATATCCAATCAAAAAAGGTTAAATAATGGTTTATTAAAAGAAAAAGGAATAAGAACTCATCAAGCTATTTTTTTGGCTAATAATTTTTCTTTTGTTAAATCACATCTGGAAAATATGATCGTTGAAAAAGATGGAAGTAGTGGATGTGCTGATAAATCAAGAAGATTAATAAAAATGTATTTTAATTATTTTGAATATGGAATGCCATTAATAGAAGATATATTACCAGAGAATACGCTAAACAATGAAGAACAAGCTATTGAGTTTTTCAATGCTATTTATAGTTTATATTATGGTCAACCGAAAAAATACATTGAGTTTTTAACAAAATAACAAAAAGGACTCCGAAGAGTCCTTATTTTTTATTCATCATCTAACACAATATCTTTTATACTACTTAAATCAGCAATTGCTTTATCAATCACTTCTTGTTTAACATTTTTATATGATTCTTCAACATTGTATTTACCAACAATGAAGTTAGCAAAACGCTCTAAGTTCATTGTGAAGTCGGCAAGATCATCTTTTGTCCATGAATCAATAACAGCAAATGGAACAGTTCCAATCAGAGCTACACCATTATATTCTGTTGAGCCATAATCTCTTTTCTTAGCGGCATAACGACCTTTAGCTTCTGGATTCTGATTAAAGCCACGATAAAACTCTACAACCTGTTCATCAAGGTTGATAACATAGGCCCACTCACAAAAAAGAGAGTCATTCATAAAGTTACAGCTATCCAACATATAAGGAATAGCATTTTCTCGATCAATAACCGTATCGACTTTACCTGCCGTATGATAAATAACAGGAATTGCTGGAATTTCAGTGATAGATGAATATTCAGACTTTAAATTATTATAAATACCAAGATTATCAAGACGTTCAACAACAGATAAAAATTCTTCTTTAGAAAAGGTATGATTATCTTCTTTACTAATCAATTTAACATTCTCAACACAAGCGCGGAGGTGCGCAATATCTTTAGTTAATGTAAAAGACGTAAGAGCCTCAAGAACTTCATATCCAAGACCATTTGGATAACCATCACTATGGTTATAAGAAATATAGTCTTGTTTTTTATGTCTAAAACCATAAGCGGCACGAGTACCCATATCATAATCCTCATTAGTTATTTTGATTATTATAACAATAATGGAAATGTTATACTAGAAAAAAAGAGCCTAGCGGCTCTTTTGATTTAAAAATATTAGATTGCAGGAGCAGAAATAGCTTCACGTTGAGTAATAACTTCGTTAATATCAATACAGCGATCTTGGTGAAAACGACGAACGCTTTCATCTTTTAATCTAAGAACGATAAAAGCTCCTTCATATACAAGATCTCCAATAACATCATTTACAATTTCTGTTTTACTAACATATACACCTTGTTCATTTGGTAAAGAATAGACTATCGTAAACTGCTTTGTAGTAATTTTAGACATTTTTAACCCTCTTATATTTATTGTTTTGTTGTGTTTTGATGTAGTAATAATAGCAGATTTTCATTTGAGGATCAAAGATTACTTTAGTATATATATCCTTATAAAACAAGAGCTTAAATAGAATAGTTCTTTTATTTTTAAGGATCATGGAGTTACAATTCATGATATTTTGGAATAAAAATTTTATTTTATATTTAAAAATAGAATAAAAAAAATAAGTGTTTTTTAGATATGTATATTAGTATGGTAGTTGAAAGATGCATAAAAAAAGGGCTGGATTCACCAGCCTTTTTTTCACATTATGACCGCAGCTTCTTGTTAGCATAAAGGTTCCAAGACATATATCGTTCCCAATATAACAATCATTTATTCAGATTCCCGATAATCTGGTGGCCCAAGAATCTTTTAGCAATAATCGGGTAACATAAAGACCAAGCTCTTGCCACTATAGGAAAGTATAAAATATTGTTTTTATTATGTCAATTTTATTTTTAGAATTTTTAAAACTGAATTCCTAATCCTAAAGATTTTTTCACTTTATTGACAGTATCAGAAGCAATATTTTTAGCAGAAAATGTTCCCTCTTTTATTATTTGTTTAATTTGGTCTTCTTCAATTAAAGCACGTCTTTTCTGTATGGGATCAAAAAATTCTAAAAGAACATCAGAAAGTATTTTTTTTACGGTGCTATCACCAAGGCCACCTCTCTGATAATGTTTTTTAAGGTCCAAAACTAAGTTTTTATCATGATGAAAAGCATCCAAATATGAAAATACAGTGTTGCCTTCTATTTTTCCGGGGTCTGATATGCGAAGATGGTTAGGATCAGTGTACATTTTTTTAACTGTTTTAATAATTTCATCATTAGTAGCATTAAGATTTAAAGTATTCCCTAAACTTTTTCCCATTTTACTATTTCCATCTATACCGGGAAGTCTTGCTGATGAACTAAGCATAGGCGAACACGTTTTAAGGATATTTTGGCCTACGTTTCTATTAAAAGAAGCAGCTATTTCATTAGCTTGTTCGATCATAGGAAGCTGATCTTCACCTACAGGAACTATATCTGCATTAAATGCTAAAATATCTGCGGCCTGACTAATAGGATAAATCAAAAAACCAGTTGGAATATTACGGGGTATATATTCCATTTCTGTCTTTTCAGTAGTAAATCGTTGGAATATTTCATGTCTAATAGTAGGATTTCTCTCTAAACGAGAAACAGTAACAAAGTTTGTGAAATAGAAGGTTAGTTCAAATAACTCTGGAATAGCAGATTGAAGAAAAATTGTTGTTTTACTTGGATCTATGCCAACAGAAAGATAATCCTCAACAACTTGAAAAATAGCTTTTTGAACCTTTTCTTTATTATCAATGTTATCTGTATATGCTTGAGCATCAGCAATCATAATAAAAGATTGATGACTATCTTGTATAGCAACTCTGTTTAAAAGACTTCCTACTAGGTGTCCAATATGTAAAGGTCCAGTAGGGCGATCACCAGTTAAACTGATAGGGAGATGTTTATTCATTTTTTTATCCTTTTGGTTAATTTAAAATTTAATATTAGTTTTAACCAAAGGATGCAGGGGCAATAGACTTTGGTTATTTAGCAGATATAAGTGTGCCAACGCCAACGGAATTCCGTTAACGACATATCTATATTTTTTGCTAAATAATCCATGATGTATCCTTTTTCGATTTGATTTAACAATAATATATGTTTAATCAGTTAAAATCAAGTTGTTTTAGTTTTGATTTAAAAATAAAAATATGGTTTAATTTAATGAAATATAATATTAAATAAGGATAAAATAATGTCTTATATGTGTTCAGCAATAGCAATAAGAGCAATACAAGAAAAAAGCATATCAGAACTATATGAAATATCTAAAAGTGTTTTTGGTGAAGAAGCTGATGATGTTTCAAAGAAATATAAGAGTGAAGAGATCTCATATTTTAAATATGAAGGTAAACACCCTATAGCAGTATATGAAATAAAAGGAAAGATATGTTTAGACTATATTCTCAATGAAAATACTGATGTAGATTATATTAATGAATCAATAGAGTTAAAAAAAGTTAATAAGATAAAAAGCTGGTTAAAAAAATCTGGATTTGATGTAAAAAATGTGAGCATAAAGATTATTTATTATCATAATGGTGGATGTGCTGGTTTATGCGAGGTTTTTTAAACAACTAAATATCTCTTTGTTATGAAATTAAAAAGAGGCTCCTATAGGCTTATAGGAGCATTTAATAGATTATAGGAAGCTATCAAGATAATCTTTAAAAGAATGATAGTTATAAGATTGGTGTCGCAAATATGCTATAAAAAAATCATAAGAACCAATAGCAGTAACATTCATTTTTTGACAATATAAAGAAGATGAAACAATAGGCATCATTTTATCTTTAAGAAGCTCGAACTCTTCTTTATCAACGATATCTATATGTAGTTCACCACCCCATCCATCATCACTAAATGAGAATACTGTTTTTTTACCTTTTTTAATATTGCCCTTATAGACTTCTGAATCATGACCATATCCCAAGCTTTTAAAGCCTGAAAGATTGTAATCTTTAATTTCACCCTCAATCAAAGATTCTGCTTTTTCAATATCCAACTCACATGGAGAGAATAAAGATAAAGACATTGTTTGCTCTTTATTATCTGGATTAATAAATTCAAATACGAATGGAATTTTAGGACTTTTAATAGTAAGTCGTGTTCCAATAGGAAGTTCCGTTCCACCAATATCAAAAGGTTGTTTCAGAACTACGGCATCACCTTTTTTATAATCAAAATAAGATGTAATAGGGAGACTATTAAAGATAGCTTCTTTTTCTTTTGTTAAAGGAAGAACTTTAAGTTTTGGTGTAGAAATAATACTCACTTGTTTTGGATCTTTTGAACTAATAAGAAGAATATCATTTTTTTTACCTGTTTTTACGACATACGCAAAATCACTTTGAGAATATGTATTCTTACTATTATGAATATTGATTTGCTGATCAATGCTATATACAGTATTTTTTGTAAGAGTGATAGTCATACTTTTTCCTCTAAGAAAAAAGTAGGGTCTAAACCCTACTTTATATTTAATGATTATTTATTACTTGAGCAGGTTATCGAATTCATCAGAAGATGATGATTGATTCTGTGCTGCTTTAGATTGTTTGATAAAGTCATCAACATTATCTTCACCACCTTTTGTAATGCCAGCGATTTTAAGTTTAGCAAGTTCTTCTTGATGGCGAGTTTCTTCTGCAAACTTACTATTACCATTAGCATTGGTAAACGAACTAATATCTTCAATCAAATCTGCCGCTTTTGAAGTTCCCTGAGCAATAGTGCTACGAGAAACAGCCGAATCATGTTGTTTCTGACGTTCTTCATAAACTTTAGTAAGTTCAGCTACAGCATTATTAATGGCATCGAGACTAACTTTGTGATCAGCAATTTCTTTCTGTTTTTCATCACGTTTAGCTTCTTCTTTCTTAATCATGTCAATAGCTTTTACACCACGAACACGATAAGATTCATCATTAGTTTCTTTAAACTTCGCAACATTCATATCACGAATACCTACAAGTTCCGCAATTTTCTGTTCCAGAGTTTCGAGATCTTTATTCATAATATTAAAGGTAGCTTGATAATTCTTTTGCTCAACTTCAACTTCATCAAGCTTTTCTTTAATTTCATTAAGGCTGGCTTTCTCAAGACGTTCAGCACCAATACCTTTCTCTACGATTTCATTGATGAAAACAGATGCGCCGCCAAAGAGTTTAGAAATAAAGTTTTTAGTCATTTAAATGTTCCTATAAAGTAGTATTATTTAAGTGTTTGTATTTTACGAACAATCACTGTTAAAAGCAAGCTTTTTTTTAATAATAAGGGAGGAATCTCCCTTATTTATTACAGTTTAAAATCATCGTCGCTAGAACTATCTGAATAGGTGCTTGGGCTATCAGACGAGCTACCACCGAGATCAAAATCATCACGGCTACTACTATCATCAAAAATACTTGAACTTGATGAAGAACTACTACCAAAAACACTACCTAAATCAAAATCATCACGTTTATTATCATCCTGATAAACAGGAGTTTCACGAACAACTTCACGCTCTCTTGTTCTATGGCTACTATTAAGAGCCTCATTAACCAAGATTGTTGTTGCTACTGTATTCAATAAATCACTACCATTATTACCGTTATTAATGATTGTAGTATGACCATTATCACGACTACGTTCACTGCGATACTCATGGCGAGGCTGTTCAACCTTTCGTGGAGCTGGAGCACTTTCATAACGACGAACAGGCTCTACAGGTTTACGAACAGGTTCTGATTTAGGCTGTTGAACTGGAGCATCATAGCTTTTAAGTTCAAATTTACGCTCTACAGTTTTTACTTCATCAAGAGTTCGTTCAATAGCATAGCCATCATAATCAGCATTACCTGCTTTAAGTTTACGGGTATGTTGATCAATATCAAGCATCAATGTTTCAATACGTCCAAACAAATAGGTGCCTTTTTTATCACTAACATCCAAAAACTCACGTTTTTCTTTAAGAGATTCATAAGCATCAACCAATTTCGCAATAGTTTCTTTCGTGAACTTCTGAATAGCTTTATCTGTGCTACGTTTACTAACAAATGAGTAAGCAAAGAAGCCACCACCTACAATAACAAACAACGCAATCATAAACCCAAGGAAACCGCCACCACTACTTTCATTATGATTTGTAGAAGCAACCTGAGTTTGCGCTACAGGTTTTGAAACTGGTTCACTGCGACTAACAGAAACGGATTGAGCAGGAACTACCGTTGTATTACGAACATAAGTATCGTTTTGCTCTGCGCGTTTACGTTCCAATGAAGATTCTGTAACAACACGCTGACCTGTAGCTTTACTATTCGCCACAATCTTACTGTTAGATTGTAGGCGCTTACGCAAACTATCTACAGCATCTTTTCGGAAGTTGGGATCAAGCTTAACAACATTATCAAGGCATTTCAAAGCATCATCAGGACGCTGGAGATGATTAAGAACCTGAGCACGGAAATACCAAGCTACTGGATCTTTTCGGTTTTCTTTAAGATCTTGAGAAAGAGATTGTTCAGCACGTTGCCAATCTTTAGATTTAATAGCATCCATTGAACGAGCAGAAGGATCAGCAAAAGCCTGAGCTGAAACCAAAAGGGTAAAAGCAAGAATCAGACTACTAAGAACTTTCTTCATTTATTTATTTCCTATGTGATTAACGATATGAGAGCTATTATAAGCCTATGTTTTATTGAATGCTAGCTTTTTTTTTCGAGAAAAGGATTTTTTTAAATGTATGAATTAAAACAAAAAAAACCGACATCGGTTGTCGGTTCTGTGATATGGAAAAGTTTTTAATCAGGAAGATTTACAAATTTAAGGATACCTTTGCGATCATTATAACCATACTGTCCAAAGAAAAACTCTGCTTGCTGTAGCATTTCATCAACATTATAAAACGGGTTTTCTAACCAATAACTGTCATTATCAACAAGTTCTACAAATTCTCTAATCTTCATTTGAAACATCATTAGAGCTGCTTTATCTTGTGGTTCACATTTAGCTTCTATTTTATTAACAATGTTTAATATTTCAATAAATTTATCATGATGAATATTCATATCATCCTGATACTTATCTTGTCTGTCCTGTTTATCCGTTTTTACAATTAAAGCTTTAAAAGCTGCATTTGCAAAAAAAGCAATAACAAGAAGCATAATAACAGGTAAAATTAAATCATTCATAAGATTCTTCTCCTAAAGATGAACTAAGTAATATAAGTAGTTCAGTATCAATTTCTTTTAGTTTATTATATGCCATACTCATATCTGTATTTTTAGGAGATTGAAGGACAACAATAAGATTTTCTATTTTTGTTTTAAGTGATGGAACATCAATAAGAGAAGGAGTATTTTCATATTGATTAACCAAGTTCATTCTTTCCTTGCAGGCATTTAAACAGGAACGTTTTGATTTTTTTATTTTATAGGCACGAACATCCCTATTATGGTATTCAATAATATTGTGAGTTTGATACTTTATATATGAATACCAACAAATCACTCCAATAAGAATGATTGCAAGTATAATATTTATTGTCATTATATTTCCTTTGTTTTATAGTTTAAGTATACTGAAAATTATATTATATTAAAAAAATAAAAAGGCAAAATTTTAAAAGGAAAAAAGGTTATCTAAAATGAAAAAACATGTTAATGTATTATATGGTTTTTAATAGAGAGTATAAATATGAATAAAACATTTAAGAAAATGCTATTAAATTATATAAAAGAAACGCCGCATACTAGTTATAAAAACTCTAAGGGCTTAGTATTTGTTGAAGATAATGACGAACATATAAATGAAACTATAGATAAAGTATCATTAATGAAAAATAAAGAGCATCTCAAAAAATTAGATTCTATTCCGTTTTTTTTCGAAAAATATACTGATTATAGTTTTTCTGAAATACAGGATATTGTAAGTAGCAATATTGATTTAAAAAATCATGAATATGCTAATTTAGAAGAAAAATATAAAATATTCAAAAAGAATAATATAATTCGAGGATTAGTATGTAATGGAGATGATGTTGTATTATATGGACCTCAAACCTCCAGAAGTAATGAAAGCTCAACAAGTTTTGCTTTACAAATAGCTTTAGCGATATCTATAGGATACCCTGTTTTTTTATGTCCGACACAGAAAAGCAAAGTATTATACATAAATAATAGTTTAACAAATGAAATATTTTCATATATATTGGAAAAACAGATAAAAGGAAAAAACAATTTTGATAAATATTCAGAATCATTTGTTCCCCTAAAATTAGATGCTAACTATAATTTTTTAACCAATAAGGAATCGTTGAAAGATTTTATAAATAAAGTAAATCCTGATATTATATTTTTTGATAATATGGATGTGATTTATCGCTCTACAAGAGAAAAGGATTTAAAAACCTTCATTAGAAGTATATCTGGAGATAGAGCTGTGGTAATGGTGTATAATGAAGAAACACCAGATATAGATACTATAATAGAAAACTCAAAGATTGTTATAGGATTAAAAAAAGATAAAAATAGTCTATTATTAAAAAATAAAGAAAGTGCATTTATTACTTGGGGACATGTTTATTTTGATTATAAAAAATTAAGCTTTAATACAAAAGAATTAAATAAATCTTTTTACCCTTTAGAAGAAAAAGATGGTGAAGTTATAGCGAATGTGAAAGATTATGGAGTAAACCCTCCTCTACCTTAAGTTAAAATATCAGCCATATGGGAAAATGGCTGATATACTTTAAGAGATATTAATGGATTGTGAAAGCAAAGATATTGTGTTTTTTATTTCTATTTCTTTTAATCTTTTCACATTAGCATTGTATGTTGTATTTTGGCTATTATAATATTTTTTGATTAAGTGCTCTTTATATATAGGAAGGAACATCATAGAATGATCAAATTGATTATCAAATATAACTGCACATGCTTCTTTAAAAGCTAATTCTATTAGAAATCTGTTAATGGAGTATTGAACAAGGTAAGTTTCTTGTATACTTTTGGGTACAGTATTATTACTTAAAAACCACTGAACTGGATCTTCATTACTAAAACTAATGTTTTTTCCTTGATTTTCACACTCATCTATTTTGATAAATATAATATTACATATTTGTCTAACTAAATTAAGAAATGCTTTTTCATAGTAATCCATAATAATATCCATTGAATCACTATGAGGTTCAGTAAACGCTAAATAAAGTTGTTCTTTATCAATCTTTGATTTTAAATAGTTATCGTTTTCATAAAAAGAAATAGGAAATATCAATGTATGTTGTTCTGCTATCTTTTTTAGATATTCAGTTTGTCTTATAGCTCTGTTAGAATGAATAGGAATATCAAAATTAATTATATTAAATTTATCTAAATGTTGCATACAAATCCTTAAATAGTTTTTTATAATATTAAACATTATAACATGATTATATATTAAATAAACCTCTATTTGGAATTATAGCAGTTGACTAAAAACCTATTCATTTTTATTCTTTTTTATAAGATAAATAAATAAGGATAATACATATGGTAAAGGAAATTTTATCAATTCAAGAAGCAGCAAGTTATATAGGCGTATCGCTTTCTACTTTATACAGGTGGGAAAAATGTGGGAAAATCCTGCCTGATTTTAGAACTATCGGATTACATCGTCGTTATATAAGATCAAATTTAGAAGAAAAATGATCCTGAAACTAAAACAGTCGTGGGGTATGCAAGAGTCTCTACTCATAGTCAAAAAGAAGACTTATTAACTCAGCAAAAGGTATTAAATAATATAGCAAAAATCAATAATTATAATGATTTTATGCTTATTTCAGACCTTGGTTCTGGATTGAATTACAAAAAGAAAGGTTTGAACCAGATGTTAGAGCTTATTGTATCTAAAAAAATAAGAAAAATTATAATAACTCATAGAGATAGAATGGTTAGATTTGGATTTAAATTGATACAAAAACTTTGCTCTATTTTTTTAATGTGGAAATTTCTATCCTATATAACGATGAAAATATAAGTGAAGATCAACAATTTTGTACTGATTTATGTGAGATAGTGACCGTTTTTTCTAGCAGATTATATGGCAAAAGGTCACATAAAAATAAAAAGTTACTGGCTTAAATAAATCATGTAATTATTTGTTTTAAAAATAAAATTTGATTTTTAAATTCTTATATTTTATATTAAATTTAAATAAATCAGATAAAGAAAAGGCAATGACTGAGAAAAAACGTATAATTAGTATTATGACCGGATTAGACCCAGACAAAAAGCAACAAGATATTTTGTCTGAAATATTTCGTGTCGTAAACAGTTATAAACATCGTTTTTTCAAACAATCTTTAGTTAATCCTTCGTTAACTGAAAAAGATTTTCGCCACGAGGATAATCGTTTAGACAGGCGCTGGTCGCGCTCTGTCGAAGAAGATGTTGTTGGAATGAAAGACTCCATTCAGTCTAATCGTAAAAACTATCTCGCTGATAAAAAAGACAGGCTGGTAAGCCTGAATAAAACTATTCAAAAAATAAGTCACAAATATCACAATGCGTTAACATTCCCTGAAAATTTCAGTCAGCAATTACCCGGACTATTAAAGACGTTACGTTTTCATTATCGTAAAAAAGCTTTGTTAGAACAAAGTATAAGAAAACTTAATTACGATTTACAGAACCATCGTTTTTCGATTTGTTTCGGTTCAAAAAAACTGTTTTCCAAACAGTTTAATCCTTGTGTAACTCATAGCGACTGGCAAAGACAGTGGCAGGAAAGCCGTTACCACAGTTTTCGTCTGACAGGAGCAAAGGATGAAACATGTGGGAATGCCAACGCTCAACTTCATTTTGTGAAAAACAATTGTTATTCCTTAAAACTGCGTATACCTTTAGTGCTGGAAAAACAATACGGTAAGTATCTGGCGATAGACAATATCCATTTTCCTGAGAAAACACAATCATTCATGCAAAATATTATTTTAGCAAACAATGATAAAAGCTCTACAGCCCGTCAACCGTTAACTATATCAGTCAGTAAAATAAAAGGAAAATATCGCCTGACAA
>PPYF01507049.1_pt1 | contig 18097 bp, 17 predicted proteins | sample 1559871 | NCBI WGS metagenome assembly PPYF01 (sample SAMN08240021, study PRJNA423297) | Human gut metagenome, whole genome shotgun sequencing project.
ATTTTATTGCGATAATCTAATATGCTTCCTTTATTAATAGATCGATAAGACTCAATATCAGTCGTACCATCATCTTCCCAATTACAATATGGACAGATATCATAGCCAGTTCCCTCCTCAGGGTTAAAACGTTCTGTCAATGTTTTAAATCCACAGCAAGGACACGGAAACAGTTCTTCTACCTCACCACAAACTTCCACCTCATACCCTGTAATTGTATGAATAACTTCTGATAAAAAGCCATTACTAGTTCCTAATAAATCAACATCAAGTTCGGTTCGTCCCTCTTTAGAATTATCCTTCAGATATACAGACAAATCCTCCTTGCTTATGCTATCACGCATTAATCTAATTAATTTATAGGCACTTGCCCTTTCTATAACAATTTTCTTCATGCTATTAAGTCAAGATCTCGTAATGTATTAATCACAAGGTCATTTTCACGACCATCCCATACATAAAAGGACTTAACTTTACCTCCTTTCGCTGTTCCGACAAAAACTGTATTGGTTGATGGTTCATATCTATATACATATCCCTCATGTATGGTCTGTACAATATCATCTGAATTTCGGGTTCCAAATTCAACAGCCATATCAGAATATTCCTGAGCTGATTTTGCTCCAAAATCACCACCATGCTTGTCGTAATGTTTTTTTAATTTTCCCTTATTCCACAAATTATTTTTATTTTCGGTTGGCTTCCATAAGGACTCGCCAGTCTCACTCTCCCTCTCTTCCCCCTCTTCCACCTCTCCGCTTCCTGATGAATGATCAGAAAAGGACAGGCTCTGGCTTCCGGCAGTCAGAGTGCTCCATTCAATGGCAATGGCAGAACCCGTCACCGCAACCATCGCTCCACCCAGAGCCAGGGTGGTTCCTCCGGCGGCGGCCGCTCCTCCTCCCAGGAACAGGCCAGCTAACAGGGACAGTACGGCAATCGTTCCGCTTTTTCCTATGTTGTAGGCCAGGGCATGGGGCTGAAGAATTCATCCATGGTGTCGGTAGGAACGTTAAAGGCGTTGTCTATTCCCATTAACGCCCCAGATATTAAGGCCAGCAGTGTCTCTCCGATTTCCGCCCCTAAGTCCACCCGGTTCTCGCATACGTTCACAACAGAATGCTCCACCGCTTCCTTCATCCAGCCTCTTAATTCTCTCAGCTGGCTCAGGCTTAAGTCTGCTGCTTCCTTAAGCTGGGACATTACATAGTCCAGGCCTTCTGAAACGCTTCCCCAGAACTGTTTTACCGCCTCTGTTCCAGAAACGATTTCTATCGGAAACTCTGTCTTCTCTGGCCCGGTCTGGGACAGCGGATGAGGGTAATGAGTGCAGCCCATCACCAGGGTGTCAATATATTTCTCCTTCAGGGCGGCCAGATACCGCCCTTCTATCTCGTCTGTGACAGAGTCATAAAGAAGTCCCTTTTCCGAGAAACAAACAAAGGGCACTGCTTTCCTGTCACTTCAATATCGGGATTCATCTGTTTATCCCTGTGCATTTTTTATAAGAGAATACCTGCCACTATCAAAACGGCTCCAAGAATGCCTTTCGCAGTCATAGTCTCTCCCAGAAAAACCATTCCCAGAACAGCAGCTGTAACCGGATTCAGAGCGCACAGCATTCCTGCCCTCTCCGCTGTTGTCCTGCTCTGGGCATAGGGCTGAAGGGTAAAGCCGAATACGCTGCAGACAATAGCCAGAACTCCAATGGTTCCAACCTGGTAAATCCCAATCCGCAGCGGATCGCCTTTTCCTCCTATTCTGGAAATCAGTATAATTGTCGCTGCATAAGCCACTGCTGACAAAATCCCATACAAGTCTCCTATGTTGAAATCAAACCCTTCTGGATTGAGTTTGAGAAGGGCTATTCCCACAGCGCTCATGGAAACAGCAGCGACCGTTTTCCTGGACGGCAGCTTTCTGTTGATTACTGCCAGCAGAATGGGAACGAAAATCACAGCCATATTTTCTTCAAACGAAACAGAGACAGATGACGTGTGCTTAAGGCCGGAAAGTTCCAGGCACATGACTGTAAAAAGACAGGCTCCTACGAGTATGCCGTATGTAACATCTTCTTTTTTTGTCGCTTTCAAATACTTAAAGCTGATTGCAAGCAGAACTGCAAACGCCAGCAGAGACCGCAGCCCCAGCAGTGTAAACTGCCCCATCGTTTCCAGCAGAAGTTTTGAAAACATATAAGAAGTTGCCCTGGCAGTTATCAAAGCCGCCAGCAGAACTTCCGCCGCGCCCCTGCTTTTCAGTATTTCTTTTTTCATATCCATATCAACCACCTGTATTTTGAATCATTTCCTTGTTCAAAAACATTGTAATATGATATTATGATTGCGTAAAGTGAATATCTCTCATGATATATTTGACAAAAAATCAAAGAAAGGAAGGAAATATGATTGAAGATAAGTATAATGTACTTCTAACTGTACTGGATGAGGGCAGTTTATCCGCTGCAGCGGACAAACTTGGATATACTCCTTCCGGCATCAGCCGGATGATTGCTTCTCTGGAAGCTGACACAGGACTGATCCTGCTGCAGCGCAGCAAAGCCGGAGTAACAGCCACAAAAGCATGCTCTGAACTCCTTCCCATCATCAGGAATATCGCCTTCTGCTGTGAGCAGTACCGCCAGACAGCTTCCAAAATAAAAGGACTCGAAATCGGAACCGTAACCATAGCAACCTCCTATGTCTTTTATTACCGCTGGCTGGCTGATATCATTGCCCAGTTTCATAAAATACATCCAGGTATTGAGGTGCAGCTGATTCTCAAAAACAGCACAGAGCTGACAAATGACGTTCTGTCCCACAAAACAGATCTGGGTATTGTAAGCCAGAGAAACAGTCCCGCAGACTGGATTCCTCTCTGTGAAGATCCGCTGGTTGCCTGGGTTCCTGAAAACAGCCCCTACATAGACTATGGCTTCGTCCCAGCCGAGGCTTTTTCCTAGGAGCCTTATATTGGCTCCTATCCCGAAGAAGACACCGATAATGCCCGCTATTTCAAAAAACACAACATTCATGTAAATATAAAATATTCTGTCAATGATATCTATGCCGCCTACTGTCTTGTAGAGGCTGGGCTGGGAATCACCCTGATCAATCGCTTAATCACAGGAGACTGGAAGGGATCTGTCCGCGTCCTTCCAGTCGGGCCTGCAGAATGGATACCTATCGGCATCATTTCATCTCCAAACCAAGCCATGACTCCAGCTGCCTGTGAGCTGCTGGACTTTATAAAAAAAAGAAGCGCTGCAGATAATCTGCACTTTCAGGATTTTATCTGAGAAAGCTCATGGCTGGCCCCAGCCTTTTTGCAGCCATGCTGGCCAGAAAGCACAGGAACAAATCTCCTGCTGCTGTCAGCAGAAAACAGTTTACAAATACTACCCCTGCAGAAACCGGCATGTGAATCACATAATTGCTGAGAAAATAAAAATAAAACATACCGCACAGATACATGACAGCAAAACCGCAGAGAGACGCTGCAAACAGCCGCCTCATCTTAAATCCTCTGTCCTTAAAGCGGGAGTAGACGGTTCCCGTCACCCAGGCAGCCGCTGCAAATCCCAGAAGGAACCCAAAGGTGGGACGCAGCAGATAAGCAGGGCCTCCCCCTGCTGCGAATACCGGCACTCCCGCCAGTCCTACCGCTAAATATGTCAGAACGCAGAAAAACGCCTGCTTTCCTCCCAGCAGAAGCCCTGCCAGCAGAACGAAAAAAAACTGCAGGGTAAAGTTCATGGGGAAGGGCTGTACTGGAATGCTGATTTTTATAAACGCACCCACTGCGATCAGGGCGGTGAACAGGCCGTTCACCGCAATTTCATAGATACCTGGTTTTATGGCAGCCTCTCTCTGTTTTTTTATCATAGGTACTCCTTTCTGCCGCATGCAGCCCTGAAAAAATGCTTAACTGGAAGTAAGGTGAAAATCTGCTTTCTCCTTGGACTGGATATCAATAGAAATCCTGCAGCTGGACATTTTTTCATAGTTGACATCAAGCGTGTAGTCCACTGCCACTGCAATCCGATCCGGTTTTTCTTCTATTTCAATTGTATTCGTGCTTACTCCTACCATCATCTGGCCGAAAGGCGTAGCGTAGCAGCTGACATTCGTCTTATTTTCCTCAAATACCATGTGGGCCTTGGCTGGTCCGTTTTTAATTACATCTACCGTTCCGTCTCCAATTCTGATTGTACTGCGGATAGCCTTGTCGTATCCCTCCACCAGTTCGTCATAAATGACATAATGCTTATTGTTTTTATAGTAGTAGGTTCCGGCTGTGATTACCTCCACATTGCCGTTCTCCCCATCTGCCTCCGCTGTATGAATGCCCCGGACGCTGACCAGAACATCTTTCGTCATAGCTGTGTCTCCTCTGTTTCTCTCTCACTCATTTTTCTAATTTGTATCTGCTCTTGTTTTATGCTCTTCTATTCCTGCCCTGAGCCTGTCTTTAATACTCTTCAATGTTAATTTTTTTTGTTTCCTTAACCTCTCCCGGCAGGATGGCTGTGGCGAAATCCTTAAAGCGCTCTGCCATGTCGCTGACGTAAAACTGATATTTCTCTCCTTCTCCTGTCTCGCTGCAGTCCAGGCCTTTTTCCTTTAACAGGCCGCGCAGCTCCATGGCCGTTTCGTAGGCAGGATTGATAAGGGTCACATCCTCTCCCATCAGCCTTCCAAGCGTGGAGCGGAGCAGAGGGTAATGAGTACAGCCCATCACCAAGGTGTCAATGTATTTCTCCTTCAGGGCGGCCAGATACCGCCCTGCTATCTCGTCTGTGACAGAGTCATGGAGAAGTCCCTCTTCCACCAGGGGGACAAACAAAGGGCACGGCTTTCCCGTCACCTCAATATCGGGATTCATCTGTTTCATCAGTTCCGTGTACACGCCGCTTCTGATTGTAGCTTCTGTTCCAATAATTCCAATTTTTCCGTTTTTTGTCGCTTCCACAGCCGCCTTAGCCCCTGCATGGATCACGCCGATAATCGGGATATCCAAGTCCTTCTCTACAGTCTCAAGAGCGCAGGCTGTAGCTGTGTTGCAGGCAATGACAATGGCCTTGACCTCTTTGGTCTGCAGAAATCGGATAATCTGCCTGGAATATCGGATAACCGTATCCTGGGATTTCGTTCCATAGGGAACTCTCGCTGTGTCTCCGAAGTATACCAGCCGTTCCATAGGCATCTGACGCATAATTTCTCTGGCTACTGTAAGTCCTCCTACTCCAGAATCAAAGACTCCTATCGGCGCATTTCTATCCATCTCTTTCTCCTCCCTGAAGGGCTGCTGCCCTCTAGGCCTCATACCGGGCCAGGCCGTTTTCAATCAGGCGTGTAATCAATTCTGTCTTTTCAATGCCCTCTGCCTCAAACAGCATGGGATACATACTGATAGCAGTAAAGCCTGGAAGAGTATTGATCTCGTTAAATACTGCTTCGCCTTCTTCTGTCACAAAAAAATCTACTCTGGAAAGCCCATAGCCGTCCACTGCCCGGAAAATCCGCTTTGCCGCCTCCCTGACTTTCTCGGCAGCCCCGCCTGGCAGAGGTGGATTAACCACTGTTCTGGATTCTTCATTATAATATTTTGCTTCAAAATCATAGAAATCTGCAGCGGCCAGAATCTCGCCTACACCGGAGGCAATGACCTCTCCATTTCCCCCGCCGAACACAGCGCACTCAATTTCATGGCCCACAATCATCTCCTCTACCAGAATCTTTCGATCGTGTCTGGCTGCTTCTGTCAGGCCTTTCTCAAGCTCTTCCCTGCAGGAAGCCTTGGACACGCCTCTGGATGATCCGGCATTGGACGGCTTGATAAATACAGGATAGGAGAATTTTTCCTCCACCCGTTTTACTACCGTTTCCATGCAGGACAGCTCCCGGCGCATCACAGGTACATAGTCTGCCTGACGGACTCCCAGGTCATCTACAATGATTTTTGTATATAATTTATCCATGGAAACAGCAGACGCCAGAACACCGCAGCCCACATAGGGGAGCCGCGCCAGCTCGAAGAGCCCCTGCACAGTTCCGTCCTCTCCATACAGTCCATGGAGCACCGGGAACACCATATCCACCTTTCTTTTCTCCACTCCTCCTTCTTTTAAAAGGAGCACGCACTGCTCTGTAGCATCTGGAGAAAGCACAGCCTGCACTGTTCCCTGCCGCCAGCTTTCATCCTGAATCGCTGCTGCATCCTCTGTATAAAGCCATTTTCCCTCTTCTGTAATGCCGATAATCAGCACTTCATATCTGCTTCTGTCTATGTGGTTAATTACATTGACGGCTGACATGCAGGACACAATGTGTTCTGAGGATTGGCCGCCGAATAGAACGAGCACCTTTGTCTTCATCTATTTTTCCTCTTTTCTGATACTTTCTTAATTGACAATTTTCAAAATATTTCTTCTGTGGAAACTGTTTAAATTATATCACGCCTGTCAATACTTAGAACATCAAAACAGCAGCTGCCAAACATTTTGGGAGGTAATCATGAAATTTTTTTGTTCTTTAAAAGAAACCCATTCCCGCTGTTCTTTCAGAGGACAGCTTTTCCTCGCCCTGTCTGCATCCTGTCTGGCTCTGGCTGTTCTGGAAAAGCACAAATTCAGTCCTACATAACGGCCAACGAGACAAAGCTGGAACAAACTGCCAACGAATTGATAAAAGACCAGGGCTTTTCCTGTACTGCGGACATCCGCCTGGAAAAGGCATATTTTCCTACCCGCGTCTACGGAAACCTGACTTTTCCCTGCGGTATCTATGACTCTGTCCGGGTTGTCCTGGGAAGCGGCAGCGGCCATAACTGGTGGTGCGTCCTCTACCCTTCTCTGTGCTTTACCTCTGAGTCCTTCGCCGTCATGCCTCCCGAGTCAGAGACAGAACTGTCCGGTCTGTTGGACGAGGGCATATTTGAAGAGCTTCACAGGGAGCGAAACCTGGTCTTTGGTGAATCTCTGGGACGGTCTCTTACCAAATCCCAAGACAGCTCTCAGAATAAAAAAGCTTCCTCCAGCCAGGCGGAGAATCCAGAAAACCATGTAAAAATCGTTCCAGATTTCTACTTTTTAAGATGGATAAGAGACTAGAAGAAAGGAAGATTTTCTTGTTCCACTGAAAACCACCAGAAATCTTCTCTGCAGAATCTTTATCTTCTCACAAATGCAGGCGAAAACTCGCCTGATATTCAGACGCTTCACTCTATAGCAGAATACTTATGTGAGGTAAAGTAACAAAAAATTGAAATAATAACCAAACCGCTGCTGCGAAAATAAATTTCTTGACAACTGCAAAACAGATGGTTATACTTATTTTAAAAATTAAATAAAATCTTCAGGGCAGGGTGCAATTCCCTACCGGTGGTAAAGCCCACGAGCCGTAAGGCATGATTCGGTGAAACTCCGAAGCCGACAGTACAGTCTGGATGAAAGAAGATAATGAATGCAGGGGGAAGTGTTTCTTTCTGTGTAGTATATATTTGCTCTGGTGTGTATTTACTCCAGAGCTTTATTTTTACACAGTATTTTACTCTGCGTTGTTCTGTATGCCTTGAACGGTTTTGTTCAAGGCATTTTTTATTTGAGGAGGTGATGATATGAATGACAGCGATTATATGAAGGTTGCTTTGGAGCTTGCTGAAAAGGGATGTGGATTTACTTCACCGAACCCTATGGTTGGGGCTGTCATTGTAAAAAATGGGCGAATTATTGGGCAAGGCTGGCATGAAAAATATGGAGAAGCTCATGCAGAGCGCAAGGCTTTAGAAACCTGCACAGAAAATCCAAAAGGTGCAACTATGTATGTAACCTTAGAACCTTGCTGCCATTATGGAAAGCAGCCGCCTTGTGTCAATGCAATTATAGAATCTGGCATTGAGCGGGTTGTAACAGGTTCCAGTGACCCAAATCCTCTTGTCAGCGGTAAAGGCATACAAATTTTGCGGGAGCATGGAATTGCAGTGACAGAACATATTTTGCAGGAAGATTGTAACCAGCTAAATGAAGTATTTTTCCATTATATTCATACCAAGCGTCCTTTTGTCGTGATGAAATACGCTATGACAATGGACGGAAAAATCGCAGTACATACGGGATTATCAAAATGGGTGACAGGAGAAACGGCACGCAGCCATGTGGCACAGGCACGCAGCAAATATACTGCAATCATGGTAGGCGTAGGAACTGTATTAGCAGATAATCCATTATTGACTTGCCGGATAGAGGGAGGAAAAAATCCAATTCGTATTATCTGTGATACCACTCTTTGCACACCGCTTACATCAAACGTGGTTTCCACAGCAAAACAGTTTCCTACCATACTTGCAACTTGTTGTCTGATAAAAGAACGTCACAGAATCTATGAAGAAAAAGGCTGCTATATTGTGACAGTTCAAAAAAATAATGGTCATGTAGATTTGGTACAGCTCATGGACTTGTTAGGGCAGAAACAGATTGACAGTATTTTGTTAGAGGGGGGAGGAACATTGAACTGGTCGGCCCTTTCCTGTGGTATTGTTCAGAAAGTACAAGCTTATATTGCGCCGAAGCTGTTTGGCGGTAAAACATCAAAAACTCCCATTGAGGGAGAGGGTGTCAGCTCTCCTACCGAGGCATTTTGTTTAAAAAACAGCCGTTGTCTGCGTTTAGGCGATGATTTTCTAATTGAAAGCGAGGTGGAGCAAATTGTTCACCGGGATTGTTGAAGAAATCGGAACAGTGAATAAAATCAAACGGGGACAGCATTCTGCTGTTTTGGAAATCGGCGCGAAGACGATTCTGGAGGACGTAAAAGCAGGGGACAGTATTGCAGTCAACGGAATTTGTCTAACCGTTACAGCTCTGCATTCTGGTGCATTTACGGCAGATGTTATGCATGAAACTTTAAACCGCTCTGCTTTGACAAGTATAGTTCTCGGCAGTCATGTAAATTTAGAGCGTGCCATGAAAGCAAACGGAAGATTTGGAGGGCATATGGTTTCCGGGCATATAGACGGCACAGGGAAAATCATTGGCATACAGAAAGACGATACGGCAATTTGGTTTACTATACAGACAAAGCCGGAAATCCTGAATTATATTGTAGAAAAAGGTTCTATTGCAATCGACGGAATCAGCCTGACAGCTGCCAAAATTGAAAAGGACAGTTTTTCTGTTTCTGCCATTCCACATACAGTTAAACAAACCATTCTGCATGAACGAAAAGAGGGAAGCTTTGTCAATCTGGAAGCGGACGTTATTGGCAAATATATAGAAAAATTATTATCCATATCTTTAAAACAGCAAACAAGCAGTCTTATTACAAAAGATTTTTTAACAAAGTATGGATTTTAGGAGGATGGCATATGACAGCATTTCATTCAATCGAAGAAGCACTTGAAGATTTGAGAAAAGGGAAAATCATTTTAGTAACTGATGATGCAGAACGAGAAAACGAAGGGGACTTTATATGTGCCGCACAGTTTGCTTCAACGGCAAATATAAACTTTATGGCAACCTATGGTAAAGGGCTGATTTGTATGCCCATGTCAGAAGAATATGTGAAAAAACTTAAAATCCCTCAAATGGTAGAGAAAAATACAGATAACCACGAAACGGCATTTACGGTATCAATCGATCATATAACAACTTCTACCGGGATTTCTGCTGCTGAACGCTCTGTTACTGCTCTCGCCTGTGTGGAGGAAAATGCAAAGCCAGAGGATTTTCGCAGACCGGGACATATGTTCCCGTTACTTGCAAAGAAAAATGGCGTATTAGAAAGAAATGGTCATACAGAAGCAGCCGTAGATTTATGCAGGTTAGCAGGCTTAAAAGAATGTGGACTGTGTTGTGAAATTATGCGGGAGGATGGAACTATGATGAGAAGCGCAGAGCTTTTAGAGCTTGCGAAGCGCTTTAGAATTAAATATGTGACAATACAGGACTTGCAGAATTACCGCAAATGCCATGATAAATTAGTTAAGCGGATGACAACTGTAAAAATGCCGACAAAATACGGAAATTTTACCGCTTATGGATTTATAAATACGCTGAATGGAGAACATCACGTTGCGCTTGTAAAAGGAGATATAGGAAATGGTGAAAATGTTCTGTGCCGCGTCCATTCTGAGTGTTTAACCGGAGATACCTTTGGTTCTCTGCGCTGTGACTGTGGACAGCAATTTGCAGCTGCCATGACGCAAATTGAAAAGGAGGGACGTGGTATCTTGCTTTATATGCGGCAGGAGGGACGTGGTATCGGACTAATCAATAAACTGCGTGCTTATGAATTGCAGGAACAGGGCATGGACACACTGGAAGCTAACCTTGCGTTGGGCTTTTCCGGAGATGAGCGGGAATATTATATAGGCGCACAGATTTTGAAGGATTTGGGCGTGACCAGTATACGGCTTTTAACAAACAATCCGGACAAAATTTACCAGCTTTCAGACTTTGGACTGGAAATTAAAGAGCGGATACCACTTCAAATGGATGCTACTGCGCATGACTTATTTTATCTTAAAACCAAGCAAAAACGCATGGGACATATCTTAAAATACTAAATTACAGGAGGATTTGCAATATGAAAACATTTGAGGGAAAACTGGTATCAAAAGAAATCAAAATCGGGATTGTTGCGGCAAGGTTTAACGAATTTATCACTGCTAAACTCTTAGAGGGCGCAATGGATGGTCTGCTCCGCCATAATATGGATGAAAAGGATATTCATGTGGCGTGGGTTCCTGGTGCTTTTGAAATCCCGCTTATTGCGTCTAAAATGGCAAAAAGCAGAAAATACGATGCAGTAATTTGTCTGGGAGCAGTCATTCGTGGTTCAACCAGCCATTATGATTATGTATGCAGCGAAGTTTCAAAAGGGATTGCTTCTGTTTCTTTGGAGAGTGGCGTGCCAGTGATGTTTGGCGTTCTCACAACAGAAAATATCGAGCAGGCAATTGAGCGGGCAGGTACAAAGGCTGGAAATAAAGGGTTCGATTGTGCTGTAGGAGCAATCGAAATGGTAAATCTTATTCGGGAAATGGAAGAATAAATAACTTTTTATAGCAAAGCCAGCCAGAACGAGTTGAAAGAAAAGAGGAAAAAAGAGGTTTTCCTGCGGCTAAGCTTTTGGTGGAGCTGGAAAACCTCTTTTCTTCCTCTCAATTCTTCCTCTTATTACTGTGTCTGATTCAGATATCCGTTCACTGCCCAGTTGTAGGTCTCCACAGCCTGGAACAGAGCCATATTTGCAGTTTTCTCTGCAATCTGCTTTCCCAGGAAGGATGACTGAGCCTGGAGATACTCCAGGTCGCTGACCATTCCCAGGCCTCGTTTTGTCTCTGTAGCTGACATTGACTGCTGCTCTGTAGCCAGCTCAGCCTGAGCTAACTGCCATGCAATCTTTTTCTGCTGAATATCATTATACAGATTTGTCATGGAAGCGCTGATGCTCTGCTCCAGATTTTTTACAGTTCTTTCCTGATTCTTCTTATCTGTAGAGTTTTCCTGCATGTTGTTCAGCGCTCTCCTGCTGTACTGAAGATCATAATTGTTCTCCAGGGCCTTCTGACGGTCGGCTTCCAGATTAATCTGGTCAATAGCCGCCAGATCTGCCTGCGGAACTTCCTTGATTTCCGGCTGTGCGTTGTAGCTCCAGCCTGTCATCATACACAGGTTCTGCCGCAGAGTCTCAAGGCTTGACAGAGTCTCTGTCTGAGTTGATTTAATGGACTGGAGATTCTTCTGGGCCTTTAAAACGTCCGCCTGGGTAGCCATTCCAATGGAAGCCTGAGTCTGCACAGCGTTTGCCGCCGCCTCCATGACCTCCACATTTTTCTGAATCAGATCTGCGTTCACCCGCAGCTGATTATAGGAATTGAACAGATTCTGGGTGGACACTACAATGCCCTTCTGATTTTTAATGTGCTGAATCTTCCGCATATCGCTGTCTACATAGGAGCTGTCTGCAGAGATATCAGACTTTAAGGCACTGTTCTGCGTCATGGCCGCCGCTGACATTAAAGGCGCATAGCCGGCCATATAGCTGGCTGCCCCTGCCTGGAGCTGGGCTGCCAAAGCCACATTTCCAGCCTCTCTAGCCGCCTCAGCCTGATCGCTCAAATCATCGGCCTGGTCACTTAAATCCTCTGCCTGATCTCTCAGATCCTCCGCAGAGTCGTACATGTCGTCAGCGCTGTTTTTCGCATCCTTACGGATCTCAGCTGCATCATCGTCATTCTTTGTATCATTGTAGGACGCCTGTTCATTCTGGTAGTTAGGGTTATACTCCTCCACCAGAAGACTCAACTCATCGTACTCCATGGTATTGTCCTGAAGTCTTGCCCAGGTAGCCTCATCGTGGGCAAACTGGGGGTTTTCGGCCAGCGCCTGCATAGGAGAAAAAGAGGCGAGGGCTGCTGCTGTCAGAAGCGGTAAAACCTGTCTATACTGTCTTTTCATGTTTTTCCCTCCATTTTAACTCTGTGAAACTGTCATTCCCTTTAACGCCCAATCATAATTCTGTATGCTGGAAAATAAATCTGCCTTGGCATCGTCCCTCTCGGACTTGGCAGTTAAATAAGCGGCCTGAGCACTCAGATAATCAATTTTGCTCATCATCCCCATAGCATTCTTCTGATCTGCGGCCTGCATATCCAGGGAAGCGGCCTGGAAATTGGCCTCAGCCCCCTCGTAAGCCTGGCGGGCCGCCACTGTCTTTGCATAAAGGCCTTCCATATTGACTGCAATGCTCTGGCGGGACTGGGATACGTTCCTCTTCAGGGCATTTCTTTCCACTGAACCGCTGGCTCCGTTCTGGCGCATGCTGATCAGGTTATAGTTAGCCTGAGCGGCCGTCTCTGTATCAGCCGCCAGATTCATGCTGTCGAGCCTTGCCGTATCCACCTCAGGGAGCGGCGCAATCTCCGGATCGCTGTCAGCATTCCAGCCGCAGGTAATCAGCAGGTTCTGTTTCAGGCTGTTGACTGCAGAGTCCATCTGAACCGCCGCGCTCTGAGCCTGGAGCCAGCTCTGGTTCGCAGAAAGCACCTCCTCAGAGGAGGCCATTCCAAGGCCGGCTCTGGCCGCAGCCGCGTCGTAGCCGGCTTTGGCTAACTCCTCCTGCTTGGCTAACAGATCTTTCTTGGAAGCCGCCTTCTGGTACTGAATCATCAGGTTCTGGGCCAGCATGGTCTGCTGGTTCTTCAGCATTTTCAGCGAACGCTCCGCTGTACCTGACAGGTCTTCATCGGACAGTTTGGCTGCCTGCTTTCTCATGGCCTTGGCGGCCTCCTTATAAGATTCATAGAGCGCTCTGGTGGATTCGTCCATATCGTCCTCTTTCAGATCCAGCGCGCTTTCCATGGCCTCGTCGGCGTCCTTTCCCAGCTGTCTGGCTGCTTCCAGGCTCTGGCTCTGTCCGGCAATCTGCGCATATGTATTTTTATAGGTTACATTATACCGCTCCACTAATCCGGGCAGCTCGCTGTACTGGAGAGTCCCGTCGTTAAGCTCGGCCAGATACGCCTCGCCCGCTCCTCCGTCTGCCCCAGACGGCCCCGCCAGGGCCGGGAGGGGAGAGGAGAGAGCCAGGAGAACGGCGGCCGCTGCGGCTGCTGTCTGTTTTCGTTTCATGGTTCTGTCACCTCCAGGTGTTCTATGATATGTAATCATCTGCTTTTTAATCAACGTCCAGTTCCTGCTTCGGCTTCCTGTTCATCAGAGTATAGTAAATAGGAAGCATTAACAGCGACAGGATGGTGGAGGCAATCAGGCCTCCTACGTTTACAAGGGCCAGACCCTGCATGGTTTCTCCGCTTTCTCCGTAAGCCAGGGCCATAGGAATCATAGATACTACGGTTGTCAGCGTTGTCATAAGGATTGGACGCAGACGTGTTGCTCCCGCCTCCACCAAAGCTGTATCGCGATCCATTTCCGCCCTGTACTGGTTTGCCGTGTCTACATAAAGAATACCGGAGTTTACAACAGTTCCGAACAGCATCAGGAATCCTAACAGGGAGGCCATACTGATGCTGGCGTCTGCCAGGAATAAAAGTCCAAAGGAGCCAATAAGGCTGAACGGGATGGTTGTCATAACCATGACGGAGAACTTCGGAGACTCAAACTGAGCTGCCATTACTACAAAAATCAGGAAAATAGACATTGCAATGGCTTTTCCCAGGGAAGCAAACTCCTCTGCCATACTTTCATCCTGTGCATTCTGCGCTCTGGTTACATTCTCTGTCAGTCTCGGAGCAACTGTCTCATCATAAATCTTTGTCTCCAGAGCATCCATCTCGTCCTCGTTTGTACCATTGACAAAATCACCTGTGATGGTTACCTGATATTCCTTATCTTTTCTCGTAATACTCTGTGGGCTGTCTTTAAAGTAGATATCTGCAATGTCAGCCAGAGCGATAGAATTGCCCTGTGAACCAGTAATGGTGATTCCCTTTACCTGATCTACTGTCTCATACCAGCCGTCCGGGTACTCGATTTTAATGCTGATTTCCTCTCCGTTCTGCTCCAGGTCAGCTGCTTCATTTCCGCTGATCATCATGTATACACTCTGAGCCACCTGAGCAGGAACCATACCTTCCGCTGATGCTTTTACCGGATCAATGTCAATCTGAATAACCGGAGCTGAGTTCTCCAGAGAGGAGTGAATCTTGGTCAGCTCTGGTCTTTCCTTTAAATCGTTAACAATCTGATCGGAAATATTTTTCAGCTCATCGTACTGAGTTCCCTTAAGAAGGTATTCCACCCCATCTGTGCTGCCGGAAGACATAGAGCTGGAGCTTGCGGAATCAACCGTTACATTCATCTCCTGATAGGAGGTGAGAACCGGCTTCCACTCCTTGATAACCTCGTCGGTGGAACGCTTTCTGTCATCCTTTAAGTAGGCGGTCAGAGTAGCAGAACCTCCGCCTGAGATACTCAGTCCGCTGGCTCCGTACGACAGAATGTAATCCTCTACATCCTCGTCTGCAGATACGTATGCCTCTGCGTCTCTTACCAGCTGATCCACCTTGTCAATGGTGATACCTGGACGAAGCTCCATAGTAACCTGAATTGTACCGTCGTCTGTCTCCGGCATCAGCTCCATCTTGATATGGCCTGCCAGCAGGAAGGAAACAATCAGAAGAGCCACGCTGGTGAACATAACGGTTTTCTTCTTCGGAAGCAGGAACCGGATCAGAGAGCGGTACTGATCCTGCATCACCTTTACTACGCCTGACAGCGGAGCTTTCTCCCTCTCTGCCGGCCGGTACATGGTGTAGCACAGCGGCACAATAGAGATAGCGGAGATAAAGGAGGCGATCATACAGAATACGATCGTAAATCCAAGCGGTTTAAACATCTGTCCGGACAGGCCCTGAATCAGAGCCAGAGGAAGGAATACAACGCAGGTGGTCGCCGTACCGCCCAGGATAGAGGCGATCATGATTCTTGTTCCCTCTAAGGCTGCATCCCGGAAGGATGTAGCTGTATTTCCTATCTTTTCTTTCGCTCTGAAACAGCTCTCCAGCACGTTAATCGAGTTATCGACCATCATTCCGACGCCCAGAACAAGGCTGCCCAGGGTGATAACGTTCAGGGAGAAGCCCATGGCTCTCATCAGGATTAACGCCGCCAGAATGGAAATCGGGATGGACGTTCCTACAATCAGGGACGCCTTGATGTCTCCGAAGAACAGCCACAGGATGATCATGGAAATGATAACCGCCATTACCATGGTCTCCATTACGCTCTTTAAAGAAGCGTTAATACTGTCGCTGCTGTCATCAACTACAACGATGTCCAGGTTCGGATTACTTCGTTCCAGACGCTCAATGGTCTTATTTACTGCTTTTGATACCTCTCCGGCTGAAGACTCCTGCTGCTTTTTAATAGCCAGCGTCATGGTGTCTCTGCCGTTGTAACGTCCGATACCAATGGGATCCTCCAGGTTTGTGTGTACGTCTGCGATGTCCTCCAGATGAATGATATCGCCGCTTCCCACAGTAATCGGAATGGTTTTTAAGCTCTCCATCGTATCATAGCTGACGCCTGCTGATACGGATAATTTCTGGCTTCCTACAATCGCGCTTCCAGCTGGAAGAGAGAAGTCTGCGCTTCCCACTGCCTGAGCCACCTGGCTCATGGATAAGTGATACTGGTCAAGCTTCTCAGGAATCAGCTCAACCTTGATGTACTGCTCCTGGCCTCCGCTGACGTCTACGCTGGCAACGGAAGAAATCTTCTCAAACTCCGGGGCAATGGTCTCGTCCACGTAGTTGTAAAGGTTTTCCGCCGTGTCGTCGTTGACTGCCAGAGTCATGGTGGCCATATCGTTGATATTCATCTCCACAATGGCCGGATCGTCTGCATCCTCCGGCAGTGTGGAGCCCATTAAATCCATCTTTTTCTTTAAATCGTCATAAGCCTCGTCAATATCTGTTCCGTACTGGTACTCCAGAATAATCATGGAGATGTTCTCCTGGGAATAGCTGTTGACAGACTTTACGCCGTTCAAGGTTCCTATCTCGTCCTCTATCGGCTTCGTTACCAGTTCGCTGACGTCCTCCGGGCTGGCTCCCACATAGGTGGTGGCCACAATCAGCATGGGCATATCCATCTCCGGAATCAGCTCCAGCTTGGAGGAGAGAACGGAGGATAAGCCAAATACGATCAGACAGATAACTGACAGGATCGTAGTGACAGGACGCTTCAGGACAAATTTAGTTAAACCCATATGTACGCCTCCTTACTCTGCTGCCTGCTCTGTCTGGGTAGTCTCTTCTTCCTGCTCTCCTGTCTGAGCCTCTCCGCCTTCAGAAGCGGCCTCAGAAGGAAGCTGTACCTGAGCGCCTTCATAAAGCTCTGAGCTCCATGTCGTGATAACCATGTCGTTCTCTGTAAGACCGGATATTACCTCTGTTTTCTCTGAATCAAAGATGCCTGTCTCGATGGGAACCTCATGAACCGTTCCGTTATCGTAGGTGTAAACCTTCGGCTTATTCTGGGAGTAATAAACTGCGTCCGTCGGGATTGTCAGCACGTTCTCTGCCTTCTCAGACACAACCGTAAGCTTTACTCTGGAGCTTGTGGCTAACGCGTCTGCGCCTGCCAGGGAAGCCTTTACGTTAAACAGGCCTGTGGCGTCGTCAATCTTTGTGCTGACCTCAGAAATCGTTCCCTCGTAATCGGTGCCGTTTTTGTTGATAATCACTGTGTCGCCCACATGAAGTCCTGCAACCACACGCTCTGTTACAGAAAAGTTTACCTGCTTTGCTCCCTCTCCGGAAATCACGCAGATAATGTTCTGGGTGCCTACGTTGTCGTGAACCTCCACGCTGACGCTTTCCACCTTGCCGGAAATCGGCGCTGTGATGGAACTGAACTCTACCTGGTTGTCATAGGCGATCTTAGCGGAATCATACTGGAGCTGAGCCATCCTGGCGCTGCTCTGAACCTGCTCAAAGGCCTGCTGGGACATATTTCCGCTCTCAAAGAGAACTCTGGATCTCTCCAGCTCCTTGTTGGCGTTCTCCATGTTGACAGCGGCTGTCTCCATGCTGTTCTTCGCTGTGTCTACCATCTTGGTATCAATGTGGCAGATAGGCTGTCCCTCTGTGACCATGTCGCCGGCCTTTACATAGACCTCTGTGACCTCTCCTCCGGCCTTCGGAATAATGGAAGCCATCTCTGACGGCTCGATGCTGCCTGACAGGTCTGTATAAATCTCAATGGTTCCTATCTGTGGCTGCTCTGCTGAAACGACAGGGGCTGCTGCTGAATTAACCGAATCCTTTGGTTTCAGGAAACGCGGCAGAACAAGAGCCGCTACTACAGCTACAGCGGCAGCTGTGATGATTATGTTTTTTTTCTTCATGTTGTTCTTCTCCCTTACTTACTTTCTGTCTTCATTATATGCCATGTTTATGCCAGCTTCTCTCTAGGGGCCGCTGCCATGGAAGGCTCCGTATTTCAGAAGCCCGATTCTCTCTGCAAATAACTTCCTAACCTCATCCTCCGAGGTTCCCTCGTAAAACTCCCGGATGGCGATTCCTACGCTGGACATTCCCAATGTGAACAGGCAATGGAATTCTTCAAAGC
>PPYF01660562.1_pt1 | contig 18093 bp, 23 predicted proteins | sample 1559871 | NCBI WGS metagenome assembly PPYF01 (sample SAMN08240021, study PRJNA423297) | Human gut metagenome, whole genome shotgun sequencing project.
TTCTTACATTAATAATTTCTGTTTTAACTTCAATGTTCTTTACTTTATTAGCGATAGTGATAGATATTAAAGCAAGATGGAAAGAGAATAAAGGAAATAAAAGCTCTTCTGAAATGAGCGTAATAGGGAGAATATTGCAGACGGTTTATTATGCGGTCATGTTTGAGATATTACTTTCTATAATACTACTCATATTGTGTTTTGTAGCAGTATTTACTGCAAAATTTTCATTTCTGCAAAGCATTTTGATATATTGGTTTTCAAATATGCTTATAATGAATTTGTTTATGGTGTTAAAAAGGATATTTATAGTGATAGATAGAACATTAAAGTAGATATATTATAGCTAGAACCAGGAGCCACCCACCCGTGGCTCTTTTTCTATACCCAAAAACAAACACGATTGAGAGGTGGTGAGGCTTGGCAAGAGCGCCAGATGCCAGAGTAGAGCAGGCAAAAGAACTGTTCTTGTCGGGCAGAAAACTGATTGAGATTTCCGAGACATTGGGAATACCAGAAGGGACGGTCCGAAGCTGGAAGAATAGATATGGCTGGGAAGGCAACGCAAATGCAACGTTGCAAAAGCCAAAATGCAACGTTGCGAAACGAAAAGGTGGACAGCCCGGCAACAAGAACGCTATCGGGAACCGGGGCGGCAGAGCACCGGAACAGAACAAGAATGCAGTCACAACAGGAGAGTTTGAGACTCTCTTTTTTGATACGCTGGAGCCAGATGAGAGACAGCTCATCGGCATGATTCAACCGGATAAGGAGCAGCTTCTTCTCCAGGAGATCCAGCTCCTGACAGTCCGGGAGCGCCGGATGCTGAAACGAATTGAAGACTTGCGGGATTGCGATTTCACGACAGTTAAAAAGAAAAAGGGAACAGAAAAAGATAAATGGACAGATTTAAAAGAGGATCAGGCAGTCCTGGGGCAGATCCAGTCCATTGAAGATGCGTTGACCCGTGTTCAGGGGCGAAAGCAACGGGCTATTGAGTCCCTGCATAAATTTGGCTTTGACGATGCACGTCTGGAAATCGAACTGATGAAGACGGAACTGGCCGCACTGAAACTTGGCGGCCAGGAGACGGAGCTGGAGGATGATGGATTCCTGGGTGCGTTGAACGCAGAGGCTGGCGAACTGTGGGGTGACGTGGATGACAGCTAAAGACCGTATTGAAGGATTGAAGGAAAAGCTGAACCTGATGAAGGGGAAACGAAATATCCTGTCAAAGGTGCAGGTGTTTAAGTTCCGGCCTTTCTCCCGGAAACAGAAGCAGGTGCTTACGTGGTGGCTGCCCAACAGCCCGGTAAAGGACTATGACGGTATCATTGCCGACGGAGCCATCCGTTCCGGGAAGACCGTCTGCATGTCGCTGTCATTCGTATTCTGGGCCATGAGTACATTCAACGGCCAGAACTTCGCAATGTGCGGCAAGACTATCGGCAGCTTCCGGCGAAACGTCCTGTTCTGGTTGAAGTTGATGTTAAGAAGCCGCGGCTACCGGGTACAGGATCATCGGGCCGACAACATGGTAGAAATCAGCCGTGGTCAGGTCACGAATTACTTTTACATTTTTGGCGGTAAGGACGAACGTAGCCAGGACCTGATTCAGGGTATTACCCTGGCTGGAGTCTTTTTTGATGAGGTTGCTCTGATGCCGGAATCCTTCGCCAACCAGGCAACCGGCCGATGTTCTGTGGATGGGTCAAAATACTGGTTTAACTGTAATCCGGATGGACCCTATCACTGGTTCAAGCTTAATTGGCTGGATAAAGCGAAGGAGAAACGGCTTCTTGTCCTGCATTTCACGATGGAGGATAATTTAAGCCTATCGGAGCGCATCAAAGAGAGATACCGGAGCATGTATACCGGTGTCTTTTTTAAACGTTATATTATGGGCCTTTGGGCGATGGCCGAAGGCATCATCTATGATATGTTTGACCCGGCCAGAAATACGGTGGATACCGAAGCCCTGGAGGCAGCCTATCAGGAAAAAACGGACGGAGACTTTTGGACAGACGAGCGGTATGTGAGCTGCGACTACGGCACCCAGAACCCCACGGCCTTCCTGCTGTGGAATAAGGGCGCCGACAAGAAATGGTATTGCCGTCGGGAGTATTACTATTCCGGTCGAGATAAGGGCCGGCAAAAGACAGACAAGGAATTTTCAGACGACCTGACAGCCTGGCTCGATGGCGCCACAATCAAGTCGGTCATTTTGGATCCGGCGGCAGCCAGCTTCAAGGCCCAGCTGGAGAAGGACGGCTATAAAGTAAAAAAGGCAAAAAATGATGTCTTAGACGGAATCCGGTTTGTGGCTACGCTGCTGCTTCAGGGTTCCATTTTTATTGACTCCTCCTGCGTCAACCTGATTAAGGAGTTTGCTTCCTACATCTGGGATGCGAAAGCCGGGGAGCGCGGAGAGGATAAACCAGTAAAGGAACACGACCATGCGCTGGATGCACTGCGTTATTTCTGCATGACTGTTATCAAGATGCGGGTCGGCATGAGGATTATGAGATGAGGTGAAGTAAAATGGAATTAGATACGATGAAAAATCTAATCAAGAAATATATGCCAGGGCATAGTCGTTTTCTTGTGCGGGTGGAGACAGCAGATCGGTACTACCGGAACAAGACAGATATCCTGCTGAAACCGCCAAAAGAAAAGAATCAGGAAGAAAACCCATTGCGAAATGCGGACAACAGAATCCCGTTTAACTTCCACGGACTCTTAGTTAATCAGAAAGCCTCCTACATGTTTACGGCGCCGCCCTTGTTTGACTTGGGAACTAAACAGGCAAACAAGGAACTGACAGCATTTTTAGGTGATAAGTATGCCAAAACATGTAAGGATCTGTGCGCGGATGCTTCCAATGCATCCATTGGTTGGTTGCACCTCTGGAAAGATAAGACGTCTGGTCAGTATAAATATGCAGTGGTTCCACCAGGGGAAATTGTCCCGGTGTGGAGCAAGAACCTGGAGAAAGAACTGAAGGGCGTGCTTCGCTGTTATCACGATATCAGCGACGAAGGCGAAGAGCTGGATGTGTATGAGTATTGGAATGATAAGGAATGCCAGGCTTATGCTGTGAGGGCTGGGGACACTGTTTACGATGGATTGACACCATATTATTCATTTACGGTGATTGATACGGCGGGGAACAGCAATCTCGCTAATAAGTTCGAGCACGACATCGGTGAAGTCCCGTTTTTCCCATTCTTCAACAACAACATCGATACAGGTGATTTAGACAACATAAAGCCTTTGATAGATGTATATTGCAAGGTGTTCAGTGGATTTGTCAACGACCTTGAGGATATTCAGGAAGTTATTTTCGTGTTGACCAACTATGGCGGCGCTGATTTGGGGCAGTTTCTCCGAGAACTGAAGGATTACAAGGCCATTCAGGTTGAGAGTGATACTGAGGGAGATAAGTCGGGAGTTTCCACGCTGACCATTGAACTGCCAGTGGAGGCCCGTAAGGAGTTGCTGGCCACAACCCGGAAGTGCATCTTCGAGCAGGGCCAGGGCATTGACCCCGACCCTCAGAATTTTGGAAATAGTTCAGGCGTTGCCCTTGGCTTTCTTTATTCCCTGCTGGAACTGAAGGCCGGACTGATGGAGACAGAATTTAAGTTGGGCTTCGGTCGGTTCATCCGCTGTGTCTGCCGGGTGATGAGCATCCCAATCAAGGATGATACCATCATCCAGACATGGACTAGGACCAGTGTTAAGAATGACCTAGAAGAGGCACAGATTGCGTCCCAGAGCAAGGGGGTGATTGCAGATGAGGATATCGTGCGCAAGCATCCTTGGGTGGAGGACTTTGAGCGCAGCTGGAAGGCTTTTAAGGAGCAGGAAGAGCAGGGAGAAAAGGAGATATCTGATATGTTTCCACCGAAAGGTAGTGACGAACCGGGAGAGGATGATGAGTAATGGGCTATTGGGAGAAACGGCAGCTTGAGACCTATAAAGCTGGTGAGATGCAGGTCAATCAGTATTTTTCCAAACTCGAACGGGCCTTCAATCAGACACGGCGGGAGCTGCAGAAGACTGTGGAGTCTTTTTATTGGCGGTATGCAGAGGAGAACGGCTTGTCCTATGCGGCCGCACAACAGCGGCTTAACAAGGCGGAAATCGGGGAGCTGAGGGAGTTTATTGACCTGTCCATGAAGAATATCGGAAAATATAATCAGACCGTGAACAATATGTCCATCAAGGCCCGCATCACGCGGTATCAGGCGCTGGAAGCGGAGGTGGACGCCCTGCTTCGACAGATGTACGCAGTACAGTATCAGGATGCGGCGGAGAAAATGATGCAAGAGGTGTATGCGGAGAGTTATTATCGGACCTGGTACAACATTGACCAGTACCGGGGATTTCATGCTGCCTTTGCCCAGATAGATCCGCATGCGGTTGAAACTCTGCTGGAATATCCATTCAACGGTGCCGATTTTTCCAGCCGGCTGTGGAAGCAAAAGGACCACCTGCAGACGCAGTTGATGGAGTCCCTGACCACTATGATGGTGCAGGGGAAGAATCCACAATCTCTGGCAGCTGACTTTGCTAAAAAGATGCAGGCAAAAAAATTCGATGCTTACCGGCTTTTGCAGACAGAGAGTTCCTTCCTGATGAGCGCGGCCGCCCACGCCGGATATAAAGAGGATGGGGTGGAGAAATATCAGATACTGGCTACTCTGGACAGCAAGACCTGCGGTGTTTGCGGGGAGCTGGATGGGAAAATCTATCCAGTGGAGGAGGCGGTAACAGGAAAGAATATGCCCCCCTTTCATTGCTTCTGCCGATGTACGGATGTCCCTTATTACGATGACATGGATTTATCGGACACGACCCGTGTGGCCAGGGAACCGGAAACGGGGAAGACTTATAGTGTGCCGGCGGATATGACGTATCAGGAGTGGAAAAATCAATTTATCCCAAAGGATATGAGCGATACGCCAGTTAAGAAACGAACAGAGCTGGAGATTCAACGAAAGTGTGAAGAAATGAGGCACTCGATTGAGTCTGTGACCGGAAAACGGAGTAAGTGGAGTGGAAAAGCGATTGTTGACAACGCCCTGTGCGAAAAGGAGCAGTGCGCCGGAGAGAAGTTGTGGAACTGTGATATCCTTTTAAGAGATGATGTAGCGGACCATACAGTCATCCATGAGCTTTTACATTCCTGCTCTGTCAGCCATTACAGTCCTGCGGAGTATGTCCTGCATGGAAAAATCGAAGAAGGGAGTGTTGAACTGCTATCCAGGGAGATTGCCAATTCAATGCGGCTTCCGGTTGCGCTTACAGCTTATAACAACGAGGTAACAGTTTTACAATCCTTAAATCAAGGTCTTGGCCTATATGAAACAAATATGGAATTTGCATTAGAGCTTTTCGCACAACCGCTCCCGGAGCGTTTTAACTGGTTGTGCGAAAAGGTAAATGCGGGTATAATGAAGAGAGAAGATGTGACGACGGGAGATATGCAGGAACTTGCGGACTTTATGGCAGTTTTGGAGGGCGGATATGGGAGCTGATAATTGGGAAGTATTGAAAAAGGCTATGCGAGAAAGCGGCGAGCTGAAGAAGCGTTTATCCAATAGCGAAGATTTGGGCGATCAACTTTACTACCAGCTTTGTTATGACGCGCCCCGGGATCCGGAAGGATGGATGAAATTGTATGGGCAGGTGCATGAATATCTTAAAGGAGACAATCCGAATGAAAAGAAAAGCCGGCTGATGCAGTATACAGAAATGCTGGCCATGATGAAGGAAGGGCGCGAGGGAGGTTCTGGGCATGGATAATTTCAAAATAATCTATAAAATCTTGCGAATGCTGGAAGAATCATTGGATTATGATGAATTTGACAAAAGCCTTTTCAACCCGGAATTGCTTGGTATATCAGAGAACAGACTGAACGCAATTTTGAAAATGCTCCAGGAGTCCGGGTATATAACCGGAATTTTATACCGAAGCGGTCTGCCTGGAATAAAGCTGAATAGGCCGGCGATAACGTTAAAGGGGCTTGAATATCTGGAAGAGAATTCGGCAATGAAGAAGGCAGCGGCGCTGCTTAAGGGAATAAAAGAAACGGTACCAGGGTTATAGAGACCCTGGTATTTTTATGTTTACTATACAGTTGCGATATCGCAACGGAAAGAGAGGATTATATGATTATTACAGGAATGAAGCATTTTGAAAATGTATGCCAGAAGAAATTGGTTGAGTGGTATAGAAAAAATAGACCAGGGGTTGAAATTGACTTAGGCGATGTATTTATTGTTTGGTCATGCAAGACTTTGCAGAATTACAAGTGTCTTGCATCTACGACAATAAGCGGAGATGGAATCTATGCTGAATATACGTTTAACGGCGATAAACAAGAATTGTATGAAGATGTGTACAAGAAGCTGACAAATATTTGCCACAAAGAGGAGTAAACACGCGGAATTATCCCGGGTGTTATTTTTTCGCCTTTTTGGTATCCCAGGCGCAAAAGAGGGAGACATCACCGGACACGACCGGGGCAACAAGTGAAGATGAATCGAAAGGAGCCAGACAACATGAAGAAAGAAGATTTAGTAGCAAAGGGATTAACAGAGGAACAGGCACAGATTGCTGTTGACGCATGGAATGAAGCAGTTAAGGGGTTCGTACCAAAGGAACGGTTTGATGAGGTAAATGGAAAGCTGAAAGAAGCGAATACCACAATCGAAACGCTGAAGAAGGACAACTCAGATAATGAGGAACTTCAGAAGCAGGTCAAAGAGTACAGGGAAAAGGTGACAGCCTTGGAAACGGCATCGGCAAATACTGTAAAGGAATACGCCCTTAAGGATAAGCTGAAGGAGGCAGGTGTGATTGATGCCGATTATATTATTTACAAGCAGGGCGGGCTAGACAAGTTCACGTTTGACAAGGACGGAAAGCCGGTCGGAATCGACGATATTGTGAAGCCCTTGAAAGAATCCGCTCCCCATCTGTTTAAGGCAGAGCCGGGACCAGACTACAGGCCTGCCGGCGGTGGAATTCCTCCGGCAAAGAACCCATTTGCAAAAGACAGCTTTAACCTGACAGAACAGGGGAAGCTGTTGAAAGAAAATCCGACACAGGCGCAGGCATTAGCCGCTGCGGCCGGAGTGATTATCAACGTATAAGAAAGGAAATAGGTGATTAAATGCCAGTAACAAGATTATCAGATGTTATCGTACCAGAGCTGTTCACGCCTTATGTAGTGAACCGGACTATGGAGTTATCCGCGCTCTTCCAGAGTGGAATTATAACAAATAATGCAGAGTTTGACCGTCTGGCCAGTGAAGCGGCGCCGATTCATCAGATGCCGTTTTTTGAGGATCTGTCTGGGGATTCTGAGGACATTATTGAGGACCAGAATCTTACAGCAAAGAAAATCAATTCCAATAAGGATGTATCTACTACTATTCGCAGAGCAAACATGTGGGCAGCTACAGACCTTTCTGCCGCGCTTGCCGGGAGCGATCCAATGGCCGCGATTGGTGATTTGGTGGCAGGGTACTGGTCCAGGGAGTATCAGAAAATTTTAATCCAGGTCCTGGCCGGTGTGTTCGGAAGTTATCAGACCACAAGCGAGCCGGCGGAGACAAAAACGCCGCTTGCGGACCATATCCTTGATATCTCTACAGCAAGTGCTGCGGCTGCGCAGAAAATTAGCGCCAGTGCTTTTATTGACGCCCTGCAGTTGCTGGGGGACGCGCAGGGACAGCTCACAGCTGTGGCTATGCACAGTGCCACGAAGGCCTATCTGAAGAAAAATAACCTGATTGACACTGAACGGGATTCTACAGATGTTGAGTTTGACACTTATCAGGGCCGAAGGGTAATCGTTGATGATGGCTGTCCGGTTGCTGATGGAGTATATACAACTTATCTGTTTGGTCAAGGCGCCATCGCCTTCGGTAACGGTTCGCCGGTTGGATTTGTTGCAACCGAGGTTGACCGTGACAAAAAGAAAGGTTCCGGCGTGGATTATCTGATTAACCGTAAGACATTTATTATGCATGCCCGCGGAATCAAATGGACTGACCTTGCCAGAGAGCATGTGGAGACACCAACAAAGGCAGAATTAATGAATGCTATGAACTATGAGAGAGTATACGAACCGAAGCAGATTCGTATTGTTGCGTTCAAGCACAAAATCGGATAGGGAGGATTGTATGACGACATCGGAAATAATGGGAACAGTAAAAAATAATCTGGGAATCCAGGATGACAAAAGCGACCTTTTAATTTCCGATGTCATCCTGATGGTATGCGATTACTGCAATCTGGAGCCGGATTGTATCCCGGATATTCTGGAGCCGTTCGTCCGGAAGAAGGCGAAGGGAATCATTGATTATGAGGCGGCAGAGGGGACAGGATACAATCCGGAAATTGCCAGCATTAAGGAGGGTGACGGCGGTATTACCTGGGCACAGACGGAAGGAAATACAAAAGCCAGTATCTACGGGCTGTCTGAGAACGATAAGGCAAGTCTGAGGAGACACAGGAGGTTGAGAGGATATGCGAAACCCGTATGCAAGACTGTATGATGCTAAAATGGATGTGTACAGATGGACAGACGTTGAAATAGATGGTATCACCAAGCAGGTGAGAACAGCTGTGGCAACAGAGCGGCCCTGTCGGTACAGTTCTTCCGGTCAGGCGCCTGCCGGCGTGCCCAATCCGTCTATTGCCAACAGCCATACGCTGTTCTGCGGCTTGGAAGAAGATATCCGGGAGGGTGATCAGCTGCTGATTACTCTGCGCACTGGAAAGACTATTGAAGTTGATTTGGGAGAGTGCCATCCGTATACGTACCAGTGGCAGTGTGAGATAAAGAGGGATGATAATGCATGAGCAGTAATTATAATGCCAATAAGGCCGCCATTGACCAGTTTCGGAAGGAGCTTATGGAGATGGTAGAGGATATCAAGGAAGTCGATGAACGGGTATTGAACCGGGCAGTTAATGCAGGAGTCGTCTACGCAAAAAATAATTCTCCCGTCATTACAGGCTTTTATCGTAAGAACTGGCGGTCAGCTCCGGCGGTAAAGGCGAAAGCAGGGGGCGTCACAAAGACTTTGCTGAATAATGCGGAATATGCGGGCTATGTAAATTATGGACATCGCACGGTGGATAAAGACGGAAACACAACTGGTTATGTAAAGAGCCAGACGGGGGACCATCTCCTGGAGCGAACGGTGATTTTTGTCGGGAAGCAGTTGGAAAAAGAATTTAGTAAAGAAGTAAAGGCGGTGCAGAAGCGGCATGATTGAAAAACTTTATAAAAATATTGCTGCAGGGTTGAAAAGAATTCGACCATATCCAGTATATGTTGAAGACGTGCCGCAGAATTTTAAGCAGCCGTCTTTTTTAATAACCTTTTATGAGCAGAACCCTTCCTGTGGCATTAATGGCCGGCTGAAAAACGCAGTAAATGTGGACATATCCTATTTTCCGGAATCTAAGAGAGAAGCGAATGAGGAGTGTTGGAAAGTTGGCCAGGAACTGCAGAGGGAATTTGCAGCAGAAAAGTTTAAAATTAAGAACAGAAACTTAAAAATTGTGGATAATGTGCTGCATTTTATGTTTGATGTGGAGTACCGGGAATATCGGAATACGCCAGATACCAAGATGCAGGCAATAGCCCAAGACACAGATATAAAGGAGGAATAGCCTATGGCAGGGACATGGGAAAGTCAGAATAAAGTACTGCCCGGAGCCTATATCAATATCCGGACGAACGAGCCATTATCCATCGCACTGGGAGACCGCGGTACAGTGGTGATTTTACAGGAAATGAGCGCCGGGGCGAACAAGAGCTTGTACACGATAACAGCAACAGAGGCAAACTGGCCGGAAAATGCAACAGCGGCAGATAAACTGCTCGCAAACGAAGCTTTGAAAAAGGCTAAGACGGTGCTTGTATACAAGCTTCCGGCTACACATACTGCCGAAGACGTTACAGCGGCCCTTGCAGACTTAAAAACGGTACAGTTCAACACACTATGCTATCCATTTGATGGAGACTCGGAAACGGCGAATAAGACGGCAATTGCAACTTGGATTAAGGCTATGCGCGACGATGAAGGTGTAAAGTGTCAGGCGGTGCTTGCGAACCATGCTGCGGACAGCGAGGGAGTTATCAATGTCACACAGGGGATTATGATGTCAGGGGAGACGGAGCTGACAACGGAGCAAGTAACGGCCTGGGTGGCCGGTGCTACTGCCGGCGCCGGAATTACAGTATCAAATACTGGGGTGGTTTATAATGGAGCAATTGATGTCAGTCCCAGGATGACCAAGTCGGAGATGGAGACGGCTGTTAAAGCAGGTCAGTTTATCTTTAAGACTGACTCAGCTCAAAACGTGTCGGTCGTGTATGATATCAACTCTCTGACCACCGTTACGCCGGCAAAAGGAAAAATGTTTACCAAGAATCGTGTAATCCGTACACTTGACAATATCGCAAACGACATAACCAAGATATTTGAGGCAAACTATGTAGGCAAGGTAAATAACAACGATGCAGGCCGTTCACTGCTTCGAGCGTCTCTGGTGGATTACTTCACAACCCTTCAAGGGATGGAGGCCATTCAAAACTTTGACGTGTCTGACGTGGTAATTGTCAAGGGTAACGACTCGGACGCAGTCGTGGTAACAGCAAATATCCAGCCAGTTGACAGTGTTGAGAAAATCTACATAACTGTCAATCTTTCATAAGGAGGTACAGGTATGGCAGGAAATTATACAAAAATCAGTGACTTGGTGACCGGTAGTGAGGGAAGCGCTTTTATCACGGTGGATGGACAGAACCGGTATTTCTTTGAGCTGTCAAAGATTGAGGCAAACATTGAGTTCACGGTTATAGCAAAGAAGCTTCTGGGCCACCGAATGAAGCAGCATAAGACAGTCGGTGCGGAAGGCAAGGGCAGTATTACTATGTACAATGTCAGCCCCGCGGCACTGGCGATTTATCAGGAATATATTAAAACAGGAAAGACACCGCAAATAAGTATACAGACCACGAACGCGGATGCCAGCTCTACGGTTGGCAAACGCACTGTGGTAATGCGTAACTGCATTCTGGCCAAAGCACCTGTGGCTTACCTGGAGGATGGAAGCGAAGATTTGAACACGGTTGACACGGACTTTACATTTGACGACGTGGACGAGCTGGAGAGCTACGTATTGCCTGAGAATATGAGATAAAAGAGAGGCGCTAGAACCTCTCTTTTTTGAAAGGAGAAAATGAATTATGAGTAGTTTAAACGCATTCTTACATCCGGAACAGACCGGAAACAAAGAGGTAATCGTATCGGAGCGGTTCAGAGAAAACGGAAAAGTTGTGCCGTTTGTTATCCGCCCGATTACCCAGGAAGAAAACGAGGAGCTGATCCGCCGGCATACAAAGAGAGACAAAAAGGGGAATGAGACCTTTGACCGGGTTTCCTACAGCCGGGAAATGACAGCCGCAGCAGTAGTGAGTCCTTCCCTGGAGGATGCAGAAATCCAGAAAGCATATGGTGTTCTCGGTGCGTCCAAGGTTCTTTCCAAACTTCTGTATATTGGAGAATATGCAACACTGGCACAAGCGGTTCAGGAGCTGTCTGGCCTTGATACAGATATCAACGAGGATATCGAAGAAGCAAAAAACTTATAGAGCAGGGCGATCCAGAGCTGAACTACGCGCACTTCGCCCTGCAAAAACTCCACATACCGCCGTCGGCCCTGGAGGCGATGTCACAGCGGGAAAAGGCCTTGGTATACGCCAGTATCGACCTGCGGATTGAGGAGGAAAAGAGAGAAGCCGCAAAGATTAAAACGTAAGAGGGTGATAGGATGGCGACATTGCACGCAATGTTTAAGTTATACGACCAGTATAGTGCAACGGTGCAGAAAATTATAAATGGCACGGACAGGGCGGCCAAAACTGTCCTGGGAGCCAGTAAAAATACGGATACATACAATCAGTCATTGAAAAACACTGGGACAGCGGCTAATGTAGCCAGCTCTGGGCTGATGCGGCTTGTTGGTATGGTTGTCAGCCTTGCGGCTGTTAAAAAGGGTATGGATCTGACGGATACGCATACCAATACAAATGCACGCCTTACCATGATTACGGACAATTTGGAGGAGCAGAAAGCTTTGCAGGAGGCGATCTTTGCAGCCGCCGACCGTTCCAGGGGCAGTTATGTAGAAATGGCTAATGCGACAGCAAAAATGAAGATGCTGGCCGGAGATGCTTTCGGGAGCAATGAAGAGGCATTAGGCTTCACAGAACTATTGCAGAAGTCTTTAAAAGTATCCGGAGCGGGGACATCAGAACAGCAATCGGCGTTTCTGCAGCTGACACAGGCAATGGCAGCGGGTAAGCTTCAGGGAGACGAGTTCCGGTCGATTATGGAAAATGCGCCGATGGTAGCCAATGCGATATCGCAGTATCTTGGTGTTACTAAGGGCGAGTTGAAGGAGCTGTCATCGGATGGGGCCATTACGGCGGACATTATCAAGAATGCAATGTTTAACGCGGCGGATGATATTAATGGGAAGTTCGCCCAGATGCCAATGACCTTTGCAGATGTATGGCAGAAGATAAAAAACGCGGGGATGGAAGCCTTTGGAGGGGTTTTTGAAAAAGCAAACGCCATGTTGAATTCAGATAGGGGGCAGGCCGCGATTATGAATCTGACGGGACTGATTTATATGGCTGCTGGCGCCTTCTCGGCACTGTTGGATGCGATCGGATGGGTGGGGAATAACCTGGACTGGCTAGGGCCAATTGTGCTGGGGTTGGCAACAGCATGGGTGGCATATAACACAGTGATGGCGATAAGTGCGGGAGTTATTTCAGCGGCTACGCTTGCTCAGACAGTCCATGCAGCTTCGGCGGCAATGGCAGCTGGTGAAACGTTCCTCTGGACAGTAAATCAATACGGACTCAATGCGGCTCTGATGGCCTGCCCTATTACGTGGATCATTGGAGGCATCATTCTGTTGATTACGGCTATTTATGCCGGAGTTGCTGCCTTCAATCATTTTTCTGGTACTTCTATTAGTGCCACAGGTCTGATAGCAGGGGCATTTTCAGCATTGGGAGCTTTTATTTACAATTCATTCATTTATCCAGTTCTTTCGGTACTGGTCATGTTTGCAAATTTTATTGGAAACGTATTTAATGACCCGTTGACGGCAGTTGTTATGCTTTTTATGGATATGGCAGTTACTTGTGTTGATTATGTTGCGCGTATGGTTAAGACGATTGAGCAGTTAATAAATTCAATCCCTGGTGTCTCTGTAGACATTACATCCGGCATTGATAACTTTAGCGCAGGTTTAAAATCTCAAATCGGAGAAATGAAGGACGAAGCCGGCTGGAAAGAATTTGTTTCCGCGCCAAAAACATTAGATGTGGCGGTAGCAGCATCAAAAGGATATGATGCGGGCAGCCGCTTAGCAGATAATGCTTCAAATCTTTTTTCTGGCTTTGCACCGGGTGAAATAGGCGGCGGTATGGACCTTTCCCAGTTTGCGACTGCTGGAAATCCAGCAACCATAAAGGGTAAAGGAAAAGGCGGAGCTGTCAAGGTAGAGAACGAAGAAGATATCGAATGGATGCGTAAATTGGCGGAGAGGGATTACGTGGCCAGGATTGCCCAAAATACCCTAGCTCCAAACATCAAGGTGGAATTTACCGGCCCCATCACAAAGGAGGCTGATGTGGACGGCGTGACATCCTACCTGGCAGAACAGTTAAAAGAGATGATAGCGATTGCACCGGAAGGAGTACCAACATAATGGCATATTCTGTGTATTTTAAATATGGCGGTAAAAAGTATAAACTCCCGGTGAATCCGGAAGAGATTAAGAGAACAAGAAATCTGAATGTGGAGACTTACCAGGTGCTTGGCTCCGGGCAGGTCTCCATTCCGTCATATTGCGAGTTGGAGCAGTATAGCTTCGAGGCAGAGTTCCCGAGCCAGAGGTATCATTATATGGAGTCTGGCACCAAAGCAGATGCCGATTATTATGAAAAGATGTTTCGCAAGGCGCAAAAAAAATTAAAACAGATACAGTTTATCTGCTCCAATGGAGTGAACGATGACATCAGCTGCAAGGTGCTGGTGAAAAGTGTGGAGGTCATCGAAAAGGCCGGCGAAGTGGGAGATAAATACATCACCTTAACGCTGATGGAATATAAGGCACCCAGAAAACGCACCGTGGCCATCCAGACAGAGACAGCGGTTGTAGCACAGGAAGAAGCGCCCCCTGCTGAAAATCCGGCGGTTACAGAAAATAAAACCCATACGGTACAATCAGGTGACACGCTTTGGGCAATAGCAAAAAAATATTACGGGAATGGTGCGCAATACACCAAAATTGCTTCGGCCAATGGAATCGGGAATCCAAATTTGATCCATCCTGGCCAGGTTTTTACAATACCGGCGTAAGGAGGGGAAATGTTTGGAGTTATTGGTAGAAACGGAAGGAATGATTTACGACATATCAAAATCCTGCGAGAAATTATCCTGGTCGGATGTCTTAAATGACGGAGCAAGCAGTCTAGAATTTTCCTATATCGCCGGTGGACTGATTGTCCAGAATGGAGATGTCGTTCGCCTGACTGAAAATGACCAGGCGGATGGCATTTTTTTTGGAACCGTTTTTAAGGTATCTGGGGACGAGACAGGGATCGTGACCGTCAAAGCTTATGACCAGTTACGGTATGCTAAGGCAAAAGAGATTGTTGTTCTGGAAGGTGGAACTCTAAAGACCTTGGTGCAGAACATGTGCGCATTTCTGACGCTGACACCGGGGACGATGGAGGAGCCTGGGTATGTTTTGAAAACCATCGCGGATGAAGACAAGACATGGATTGACCAGATATATAGGGCAGTTTCTGATACGCTTATCGGTACGCAGGAGATGTACTGTGTACGTGACGAGTATGGTGCTGTCTGCTTATGGAACATGCGGAACCTGCAGCTTCCACTCGTACTTGGAGACAAATCTCTGTGCACCGGATATAGTTGGGAAAAGTCAATTGATGAAGATTTTTATAATCGTATTAAGGTAGTGTGGAAAAATGAGTCATCCGGGAAAATGGATGTGGGCGCGGCGGTGGATCAGACATCGGTGAATCGGTACGGCCTTTTACAGTATTTGGAGACAGGAAACAATATTGATAATGCAGCACAGGCGCAGGAACGAGCCAACAACTTGCTGAAGCTTTACAACCACGAGAAGGAAACTTTGAAGCTGGAATGTCTGGGAGACCTTCGGGTCCGAGCTGGCAACAGTATTTTTGGAAGCATTGAGGATATTGACCTGGAGAAACGATTGATTGTGCAGAAAGTTACACACGATTTTCTTCCGGTTCACACGATGTCATTGGAGGTGATGGCAGATGGATAAAAATGGGGCTCATGATTTTTTTAATACAATCAAAACAATCGTGGACAACTACCTGAATAATCGAAAAGTGGCAGCTGTCATGGTAGGAGTGTTTAATGGCGCGGCCATTGTGGTGAATGACCGGCTGCCGGTGCCGATGAGCATGATTAGGGGAAATATGTCCGGGAAGTTGATTCCGGGAGATAAGGTTCGGCTGCTCCGGAACGATGGGGGTGGTGAATATTACATCCTGGAAATTATAGGAAAGCCATACCAGACAGGAGGCTGATGCGATGGAATTGACAACGGACCTGGTGCTTCGGGAACAAACTTTTTCGGGAAGAACGTATCAATTATCACAAACTAAAATAGAGGGCTTTGTGGATGAACTGGAAGCACTAAAACAAACGATATACAAAATCTTATCCACAGAGCAGTATGAATATCCAATTTATAGCTTCAACTATGGGATTGCCTGGAAGGAGCTCATCGGTGAGGAACAGCCTTATATTCGGGCCGAAATGAAAAGGATGATCGAAGAGGCACTGTTACAAGATGACAGGATAAAAGAGGTTGATGGGTTCAGCTTCACATTTTCTGGCGATGCCTGCCAGTGTTCTTTTATTGTCTCCAGTATTTACGGAGATATTGAGATTGATAAGGAGGTGCCAGTGTGAGAGCAACGTATGAGGAGATCTTACAAACGATGCTTGATAAGGTGCCAGGTGATGTAGATAAGCGCGAGGGGAGCATCATTTATGACGCCTTGGCGCCGTGTGCTTTCTTCCTGGCACAGCAGAACTTTCAGCTGGATAATTTCGTGGATTTGGTTTTCCCAGATACGGCCATAGGAGAATATTTGGATAAGGCTGTTGCACCGTTTGGAGTTACACGAAAACCGGCTATTGCGGCCATCAGGAAGATGGAGACATCTGACGCGGTTGCTATCGGGTCAAGGTGGGGAATTAATAACCTGGTATATGTCACAACGGAAGAGCTGACAGCCGGTACGGAGTACAAGGTTGAATGCGAAAGCACAGGCGAAGTTGGAAATCAATACAGCGGAGCAATGCAGCCGATATCGAATGTGACAGGAGTTACAGCTGAGCTGGCTGGAATTATTGAGGCCGGAACGGATGAGGAAACGGATGAAGCTTTGAGAGCAAGACTCTACCAGAAAGCCAGACTGCCTGCAACATCCGGAAACGCATATCACTATAGATTATGGGCATTGGAGGTACCTGGTGTTGGAGATGCGAAGGTGTTCCCACTGGATGGAGGACCTGGCACAGTGACAGTGATGGTGGTAGATAATGATAAGGCGGTGGACGAGACAATAGAGGATACAGTATTGGCGCATCTGAATGCAGTGAAGCCAATTGGAGCATCCATCACTGTAGGCAGTCCGACTGTAACGGCGATCAATGTAGCTGCACAGGTACTGCTGGATGGCAGCCGCACGATAGCCGCCGTACTGGCGGATTATAAGCAAGTGTTGAACGATTATCTGCGCGGGCTCGTTTTTTCGGATTACCGGGTGAGTTTCGCGCGAGTTGGCAGCATCCTCCTGTCCGTCGAAGGAGTGCAGGACTATGATGGACTGATGCTGAATAACACATCAGGAAATGTAATCATCGGAGAAAAGGCTATTCCTGTGCTGGGAATCATCACTTTGACGGAGGTGAGTGTGCTTGGAGCTGATTAGATTATTGCCGGACATATACGATAATAATGAGACAATGCAACTGCTGCAGGGGATTCTGTCGCAGGAGGTAACTACTCTGGATGCTGGAATGTATCATACGATTGACCAGTGTTATGTCGGGAGTTCTTCGGAAGATGGTACACTTTCAAGATATGAGAGGCTCTTAGGAATTTCCCCGGATACATCAAAGTCAGAACGATATCGAAAGGAGCGCATCAAAGCGAAGATATTCGGAGCGGGAACAACAACAGCCTCACTTATCCATCACATTGCAGAAAGCTATACCAATGCAGCAGTAGAATTGACGGAGCAATTTGCAGATTACACTGTGACAGTAAAATTTGTAGGCACGTCTGGAATACCTGGGAATATTGCGGATATCAAGGAATCTATCGAAGAGGCAATCCCAGCTCATCTTAAAGTTTTATATGAATACATCTTTAATACTTACGGTAGCGTCGGTACGTTTACCCATGCTGAGCTGGCAGCTTACAGCCACTATAAAATCCGGAACGGCCATCTAAAGAACCGCATCCAAGAGCTACAGCGATATCAATATGTAGAACTGAGTCAGCTGACGCATTTTCAAATATCGAAAGGAGAATTACCGAACAATGGCAACTAATACAACAAACTATAGCTTTAAAAAACCAGATGAAAGTGATTTTTACGATGTGCAGGACCAGAATGGGAACTGGGATATGGCAGATGAAGCGTTGAAAAGCCTGGATACGCCTACTTTTGAGGACTATACCGGTAGTACACCAGTCCCGGCGGCAAACACGGCGATTGATGGAATAAAGAGTAAAACGAAGTTATCCGCACTGATGAGTAATATAAAAGCAGCCTTTAAAGGGGCTTGCTTGATAGGACATATCGTCAATAATTGCGTGACGAACAATCCGAACTTGCCTTTAAGTGCCGCTCAGGGGAAAGTTTTGATGGATCTGTATACTCAGTTAAATGGCGA
>PPYF01470976.1_pt1 | contig 18092 bp, 16 predicted proteins | sample 1559871 | NCBI WGS metagenome assembly PPYF01 (sample SAMN08240021, study PRJNA423297) | Human gut metagenome, whole genome shotgun sequencing project.
TTTTTTTCGTTAATAATGTGCCGCAAAAATACACTGTTTCCCGAAATAAAAGCATAAAATCAATATTTTTTTTGAAATATTCTTCGAAAAATATCTAAAAAAGGGGCTTTTCACCATTTTTACCTACCTTTGTAGCCATGAAACTGCTTACAGATACCGATTATATACATGCATTGATTGCTGAAGGGGAGCACCAGCAACAGGACTTTAAATTCGAAATTTCCGACGCACGCAAAATTGCCAAAACACTCTCGGCTTTTGCCAACACGGACGGAGGAAGATTACTTATTGGCGTAAAAGACAATGGAAAAATCGCGGGAGTACGCTCCGAAGAAGAAAAATATATGATTGAAGCCGCCGCACAACTTTATTGCGTGCCGGAAGTGGAATACACATTGCAAACATATATAGTGGAGGGACGGCAAGTGTTGGTAGCGACCATCGAAGAGACTCCGCATAAACCGGTTTACGCCAAAGACGAAACCGGGAAACCTCTAGCCTATCTCCGCATCAAGGATGAAAATATTCTGGCAACACCTATACATCTCCGTGTATGGCAACAGAGCGACAGCCCCCGTGGCGAACTGATCCGTTACACCGAACGTGAACAGCTCCTGCTCGAACAACTGGAGCATGGCACTTTACTCTCACTCAACCGTTACTGTCGCCAAACCGGACTTTCACGACGTGCCGCTGAACATCTGCTCGCCAAATTTGTTCGTTATGATATTGTGGAACCCGTATTCGAAAATCATAAATTCTACTTCCGAATAAAAAACGAATAACCACAAACAATACTTAATACTTAACTATGACCTTTATCAACGAGATTAACGACATACTCTGGACCTATATTCTGATTATCATGTTATTGGGATGTGCTATCTGGTTCAGCATACGGACACGCTTCGTACAATTCCGCATGATTCGCGAAATGATCGTACTGTTAAGCGAATCTGCGGGCAAAGGGAAGCAGGGAGAGAAACATGTATCTTCTTTTCAGGCATTCGCTATCTCTATCGCCAGCCGTGTGGGTACGGGAAATCTTGCGGGAGTGGCTACCGCCATCGCTATCGGCGGTCCCGGAGCTATTTTCTGGATGTGGGTCATCGCACTGTTAGGGGCTTCGAGTGCTTTCATCGAGTCTACCTTAGGGCAATTATACAAAATACGCGGAAAGGATTCATTCATCGGAGGTCCTGCCTATTATATGAAGAAGGGATTGAAACAACCGTGGATGGGAATGCTTTTTGCCATATTAATAAGCATCACTTTCGGTTTTGCTTTCAATTCTGTACAGAGCAATACCATCTGTGCTGCTGCGGAGCATGCTTTCGGGGTCAATCATATTATATTGGGAGGGGTACTGACATTACTGACGTTGGTTATCATCTTCGGAGGTATTCAACGCATTGCCCGTGTCAGCAGCATTATCGTGCCGGTTATGGCATTGGGATATGTGGGGCTGGCGCTGGTGATTGTTATACTCAATATCACTCATTTACCGGGCGTCATCGCGCTGATTGTCAGTCATGCTTTCGGTTGGGAACAGGCACTGGCAGGAGGAGTCGGCATGGCATTGATGCAAGGTATCAAGAGAGGACTCTTCAGCAATGAGGCCGGTATGGGATCGGCTCCGAATGCGGCTGCCACGGCTCATGTCAGTCATCCCGCGAAACAAGGATTGATACAGACTTTGGCAGTATTTACGGATACATTATTGATTTGTACTTGTACGGCTTTTATCATTCTGTTTAGTGGTGCTCCGCTGGATGGATCGACCAATGGGGTGCAGTTGACTCAACAGGCATTGACGAACGAGATCGGTTCTTCGGGCAGCGTCTTCGTTGCTGTGGCTCTTTTCTTTTTCGCTTTCAGCAGTATTCTGGGAAATTATTATTACGGGGAGGCCAATATCCGCTTTATCACTCACCGGAAGTGGGTGCTTCATGGTTACAGGATATTAGTGGGCGGCATGGTACTCTTCGGGTCACTTGCCACATTGGATATGGTATGGAGCCTGGCAGATGTCACTATGGCATTAATGGCTATCTGCAATCTGATCGCTATCCTCTTCCTTGGAAAATATGCGATCCGCCTGTTAAATGATTACCGGGCGCAAAAGAAAGCCGGCATCCAAAGTCCTGTTTTTAAGAAAGAGTCTATGCCGGACATCGAAAAGGACTTGGAATGTTGGTGAAAACCAACTGTTTTTGTACCTTTGCACGGAAATTGACAGATGGTAGTTATATTATATACCTTCCACGCACTCAAATAGTAAATAGTAAATTGTAAAATTGTAAATATAACAATGGGCTTATTTGGTTTATTCAAGAAAAAATCCGATGAAACGAAAGTCGGCAATGTAGAAGATTTCATTTCACTGACCCGGGTGTATTTCCAGTCAGTGATCGCCACAAACCTAGGTATCACCAATATCCGATTCTTGCCGGACGTAGCTAACTTCAAACGTTTGTTTAAAGTGCCTACTCAAAACGGTAAACTGGGATTGGCCGAAAAGTCTGCGTCACGCAAAATGCTGATGCAGGATTATGGGTTGAATGAAAATTTCTTCAAGGAAATCGACGCTTCCGTGAAACGTAACTGCCGCACTCAAAATGATATTCAATCTTATTTGTTCATGTATCAGGGATTTTCTAATGATCTGATGATGTTGATGGGAAATCTGATGCAGTGGAAGTTCCGTATGCCGTCGATCTTTAAAAAGGCTCTGTATGGCATGACGCAGAAGACGGTACATGATGTTTGCACCAAGACGGTATGGAAAGCGGATGACGTGCATAAGACGGCTGCGGCTATCCGCCAATACAAAGAGCGTCTGGGATACTCGGAGCAGTGGATGACGGATTATGTGTATAATATCGTTCTACTTGCCAAGAAGGAACCGAAACGGAAGGATGACGACACGGAAACGAAAAAATAAGTCGCGTTAAATGTTAGAAAAGCGTAAAGATTAATATGATAGAGAAAGCGGGGGTTTTGTACTTCCGCTTTTTTTGTTATCTTTATGTACTTTTTTCTTTTGTCTTGATACAAAAGAAAAAGTACCAAAAAGAAAAAATCAAGGCTGCGTCTGCCCGGCTACTCCGGTCTCATCCCCGGCTAAAGGGCAGAAACTCGCTTCGCTCAAACAGTCTGCCCTTCTTAACGCCGGGAATGCAACCTCCGCTTGACGCCGTGCAGACGAGGCCGGGAGACCATGCGGCGTAGAGTGCTATGCAGTGTAGAGTGCTATGCGGTGTGATTGTGTATTATGTTGCGCTTTGATGATTATGTTGGTAGGTTATGGATGGAGGATACTTAGGGGATGAAATGCTGTTCGGGATTTGAGACATATAGTTCGGGGGGAAGGGAGGTCGTTCAAACTTAAAATGCTTATTATATAATTTAAAAATTGATAGATTGCTTATGAAACAAAAGAAAATGCTTACACTTACTTTTTCACAGTTGAAACAAATCTATGGTCAGGAGATTCCGGAGATAGTGGAGATAGCGGATAAGAGCTCTACTGTTGAGGATTTCAAGACTGGAATACTGCGGTTGTTGGAGACTTGCAGGATAGAAAACGAAGCTGCGGAGGAGGCGAGGGAGCAAATTCGACTCTTACTCCATTATGATGGGCAGAATGTCCATGAACTGTCTACGGGACAGGATATGTCAGTACAGACTATTCGGCTGCTTTATGAGTTTCTGACGGGGACGTTGGAGAATATGGAGATGCCGACGGATTTGTTTATTGAAATTTTTCAGATGTTTAAACGGTTGAAGGGAGAAGTTATGCCTTTGCCGTCACCGCAGCGTATCAAAAGTCGGAATGACCGGTGGGAAACCGGACTGGATGAAGAGGTACGGGAGATACGGGATGAGAATAAAGAGCGGATGTTGCACTTGCTGATTCAGAAGATTGAGAACAGGAAGTCGAAGCCTTCGGTTCGTTTCCACTTTGAGGAGGGAATGAGTTATGAGGAGAAATACAGGTTGGTGAGTGAGTGGTGGAATGATTTCCGCTTTCATTTGGCGATGGCTGTGAAGAGTCCGGGAGAACTGAATCGGTTCTTGGGGAATTCTCTTTCTTCGGAGACGATGTATTTGCTTTATCGGGCACGAAAGAAGGGGATGCCGTTTTTTGCGACTCCTTATTATTTGTCGTTACTCAATATTACCGGATATGGGTATAATGATGAGGCTATCCGGAGTTATATTCTGTATTCGCCACGGTTGGTGGAGACGTATGGAAATATTCGTGCGTGGGAAAAGGAGGATATTGTAGAGGTTGGTAAACCTAATGCTGCGGGATGGCTTCTGCCGGACGGACATAATATTCATCGCCGGTATCCGGAGGTGGCTATTCTCATTCCTGACACGATGGGAAGGGCTTGCGGGGGACTTTGTGCTTCTTGCCAGCGGATGTATGATTTCCAAAGCGAACGGTTGAATTTCGAGTTTGAGTCTTTACGCCCGAAGGAGTCATGGGATCGTAAGTTGCGCCGGTTGATGACTTATTTTGAAGAGGATACACAGCTGCGGGATATTCTGATTACAGGGGGCGATGCGCTGATGAGTCAGAATAAGACGCTTCAACATATTTTGGATGCGGTGTATCGGATGGCGGTACGCAAGCAGAAGGCAAATCTCGAACGACCGGAAGGAGAGAAATATGCGGAATTGCAACGGGTACGGCTGGGGTCACGGTTGTTGGCTTATTTGCCGATGCGTATCAATGACGGGCTGGTGGATATTTTGCGGGAATTCAAAGAGAAGGCTTCGGCTATCGGGGTGAAACAGTTTATTATCCAGACTCATTTTCAAACACCGCTGGAGGTTACGCCTGAAGCTAAAGAGGCGATTCGGAAGATTCTTTCTGCCGGATGGATTATCACGAATCAGTTGGTATATACAGTGGCTGCTTCGCGTCGGGGACATACGACACGGCTTCGCCAGGTGCTCAATTCATTGGGGGTGGTATGTTATTATACTTTCTCGGTGAAGGGATTCAATGAGAATTATGCAGTATTTGCTCCCAACAGCCGTTCGATGCAGGAACAACAGGAGGAAAAGATTTATGGTCGGATGACACCGGAACAGGCGGAGGAATTATACAAAATATTAGAGACGAAAGTCGGAACGGAAGAGGAGACGAAAGAAGATGTTGCCAAGCAATTAAGACGTTTCATGAGAAAACATCATTTGCCTTTCCTTGCTACGGATCGCAGTGTATTGAATTTACCGGCTATCGGTAAGAGTATGACCTTCCAATTGGTGGGACTGACGGAAGAAGGAAAACGGATTCTGCGCTTCGAACATGACGGCACTCGTCATCATAGCCCGATTATCGACCAGATGGGACAGATTTATATTGTAGAAAATAAATCACTGGCCGCTTATCTGCGCCAATTAGCCAAGATGGGAGAAGATCCGGAAGATTATGCTTCTATCTGGAATTATACGAAAGGAGAAACCGAACCTCGCTTCAGTCTTTACGAGTATCCTGATTTCCCCTTCCGCACTACTGATAAAATGAGTAATTTAGAAATAAGTAATAAGTACTAAGTATTAAGTAATAAGTATTACCGAAGCTGCTGGATAATACCTGCTATTTGATACTTGTCGATTAATACTTAAACTTGTTGATTGATACTTGTCGGTTAATACTTAATACTTATTCATCATTCTTTTACACGTATTACTATATTTGCAATAATTGCAGTTAGGCCTCCGGTGGTGATCCCTGAAGAGAAGATACTTCGAATTGCTTCCGGGGCTTGTTGTAATACGTCCGGCATTAATTCTACTCCTAGGCCTAAGGAAAGGCTGACTGCTAATACCAGAGTTTCTTTACGGCCTATTTCTTGTGAGGAGATAATACGGATTCCTGCCGCTGCTACTGTACCGAACATTAGTAAGGTTGCACCACCCAATACAGGATCGGGCATTAAGGAGAATACGGCACCTACGATAGGGAATAATCCCAAAAGAACGAGCATTGCTGCGATATAATAACCGACATAGCGGCTGGCTACTCCGGTCAGTTGGATAATACCGTTATTCTGTGCAAAGATGGAGTTGGGGAAAGAGTTGAATATACCAGCGAGGAAGGAGTTGAATCCATCTGCCATTACTCCACCGGAAACTCGTTTCAAATAGGAATCTCCTTCAATGGGAAGTCCGGAAATCATAGAGTTGGCAGTCACGTCACCTGTTGCTTCGATGGCAGTTATCAGGTAGACCAGACCAATGGCTATGAAAGAAGACACATTGAAATCAACACCATATTTAAAAGGTTGAGGAATATTAAAGCTCATCAGCATTTCCACATTCAACGCACTCATATCCACTTTTCCCAAAACAAATGCCAAACCATAACCCAGACAAAGTCCGAGTACAATGGAACTCATGCGCAGGTATTTGTTCCCGCAACGGTTGAAAAATAAGACGCTAAGAAGTACCAGTGCTGCAATAGACAGGTTTTCCCAGGTAGCAAACGTACCGTTATCCATAGCTGCATATCCGCCTCCGCAAGATACGATACCTACTTTTATCAGGCTCAATCCGATAAGCAGTACGACAATACCGGAAACCAGCGGAGTGATGATATTACGCAGATATTTGAATGTGCGACTGACAATCATTTCGATAGGTGCGGCAGCCATACAAGAACCGAAAATCAACGGCAATCCGCCTACCATTCCTGTGGCGATGATAGGACCGATAAAAGAAAAACTGGTTCCCTGGATGCAGAGCAGCTTTGCTCCTATCGGACCCAAACGGCGGCATTGTATAAAGGTAGATACTCCCGAAGCAAAAAGGGACATGGAAACTAGGAAGCTTGTCTTTTCTACATCCAGTTTCAAGGCACTCGCTATGATAAGCGGCGGTGTGATAATTGCCACGAAAATAGCCAAGAGATGTTGTAAAGCCGCAAACAGGGCGTCTTTAAAAGGGGGACGGTCTTCTACGCCGTAGATTAAATCAGTTTTCATTTAATAGGTTGTTCTATATATTTTGTAAGTTCCACAAAGGGATAAACGGAGATTCCTCTGAAGTTCGGATTCTTTTAGCCTGACTTCTTTTTACTCTATTTCTTTTAACTCGCTTTTTAATCCGTTTTTGGGTTCGATTTTTGGTTCGATTTTTTTAGTTCAGCGTCCATTTCAGAGCAAGCGTCGGGATCACATAAAAGCCATCGCGACCACCGAAGTTATTGCTCAATTCGACTTCGGAGCCAACGCTTAGATTGAAGTTTTTATTTACTCCCTTGATTTGATTCAGGTTTACCCAAAATTGTGGTTCGGAGAGGAAGATAGTCTTTCCGTAGTTCGTTTCTTCGCGCCACCAGTCGGCAAAGCCGGAGAAAGTGAGCAGGTTACGGCAGAAGTTTATGTACCATGTACCTGTCAACTGGAAGTTGTTGGGTGATGAATGTTTTTGAATATACTTATACATGGCGGTCAGTGTGAAACCTTTGGAGAAGGAGGCATTATTAAAGGTATACGTGGCTCCTGCCAGATAAGCATTTTTATAAGACATACCCTTGGATAATCCACCGTTATATTCAAGATGCGCAGAGAAAGGACCTTTCCAGAATTTCACTTCACGGGCTATTTCCCAATAAGCGGCAGCGACACCTTCGGAGGTATAATCCATATCGACAAAGAAATAAGTACTTCCCCAAGTATCAGGATGAAACTTCTCTACTGTGGAAGTTAACAGCGGACGACCTTGCAAATCTTTATCATACAAAGAACGTCCAAAATCATAATGTAACTGGATGTTTTGCGCCTGCAATCCCGGTACGGCAGAGAGCAACATACAAAGGAAAAGAGCAGAGATAATCTGTTTCATAAGTAAATGTGTTTAAATGAAGATGCAAAAATAGAACATAGCAATCCACTTCTGCGTAATGATCTTCTCCAGTTTCGTTTCCTTATCATCCAGCGGATTCCATTTGGGAGAGACTTTACAGCGGGCTTCTATATTATTTTCTTCATCATACGTGTCTATAAAGTCGGAGGCGGTCTGTTCACTTTGCAGATAATTTTCTACGCCATAGATTCCCCATTGATGGAAAGAAGTAGTTACACCGTTCTGATAACAGGTTTCTTCATCTTCATCCGTCCACCCGCGCAATGCAGCTTCGGCACGCAGAAACCAAACTTCCGAAGCAGTCATCAGAGGCGCATCGGTGCTTTGCTTGACAAACAGCTTCGACAATCCGGAATAATGACTATGAGCAAAACATGTCCCTTGACGAATTCCACGATATTGTCCTTTCCTCCGCCTGTTTCCGCTTCAAAGAAGCCGTAATCGTTTTCTTTTATTTTCTGTATTTCAGCACGTGCCTTATCGGGGGCAACAGAGGCAATACGCATAGCTAGACGCAAACGCAACGAATTGGCAAACTTTACCCAGGAAGGGTATTTACCATCCAACAAAATATCAAAACGTGCAAATCCATTAAATTCCGGTTTCTCCTCTATATAACCGGTGAGGGCAACCACGGCAGAATCGAGTTCATTGAAAAACTCATAATAAACATCTTTTTGTTTATCAGGACGGTAGTGCTTTTCCGCATTCGCAAAATTCTTATAAATGATGGGACCATAATAATCCGTCACACGATGCATGGCTTCTACCTTTAATATTTTCGTGATCCCGAACAAAGCAGGATGTGTATTCCGGGTAGCATTCTCCGATTGGTATATCTGCGGGAAAATATAAGAATACATATGCGTCCACATGGCGCTGTTCCAACCGTCCTGCATATTATAGTCAGAATTATGCGAACCTCCGTTCAAGGGTTTGCCGTCATGCATATATCCACCGAACATATCTGCGTTCAGATTCTGTATCAGCTGAAAAGGCCAGTTCTTCCCTTTTCCGAAATCATAATTAAAATAAATACCCTGCTGAATAATGCCCAAACGGATTCCATAACCATTGTCGTCAATAATCAGGTCATCATCCGTGATTCCGGACAAGTCGGTATTGTAATCACGGAAATTACCGGTACATGCTACAGAAAAGAGCAGTAAGCCCAGCAAGTATAAATATACATATTTTCTCTTCATTTCTCTCTCCTACCTTTAAAATTCACATTTCAGAGTAAAGCCCAAACTACGGGTCGTAGGCATTCCGAATACTTCAATCCCTTGGTTATCATTCCCGGTGGAAAGTACCAAATCCGGATCAAAAGGAGCTTTCTTATATAAGAAACATAGATTGCGGGCCACAAACGAAAGCTGCACATCTTTCAGAACCTTCGTTTTTTGTATCCACTTCTTTGAGAAATTGTAGCTCAACGATACTTCGCGCAACCGTAAATTAGTGGCATCATACATATAATACTCTGTCACTCCGGCACGCCCGCCCACTACATTTTTATAGAATCCTTTCACATTATCGATCTGCTGACCTTCAAGCATCACATATCCTCTGTCGCGTGCATCAGCCGTAATTTCCGATACGCCATAGAGATCCATTTCCGCTTGTGTCTGCGAAAGGACTTTTCCTCCGTAACGCCAGTCAAGCAGGAAATAAAGGCTGAATCCTTTGTAAGAGAATGTGTGATCCCATCCCATCATAAAGACAGGGTTGGCATTTCCTACTTTCACCGTATTTCCGTCACCTCCCACCAATGGAAGTCCTTTGTAATCTCCTTCTGTTTCATAAACAATGTTTCCTGCGGCATCACGTACAAAGGCTTTACCGTAGATTTCACCGATAGAACCACCTTTCACCAGTTTCATTGCATAACTGGAAGAAAAGCTCGTAGGCCCGTAGACTAATTCTTTCAATTCGTCGTGCAGCTTCACGATCTTATTCTTGTTAGCAGAAAAATTGATGGAAGTTTTCCAGGTGAAATCAGAAGTTAGTATTGGAGTTCCGTTCAGTGTCACTTCCCATCCTTGGTTTTGGATATTTCCGGCATTCACATACCGGTAAGCAAACTTATCACCTGCAAGAGCAGGAAGTTTGAAGAACTGATTATAAGTGTTGGTACGATAATAGGTCAGATTGATTCCTAACCGATGTTGGAAGAATCTCCATTCCGTTCCGAATTCCATGGCATGAGTCATTTCCGGCTCCATATCTTTGAAAGGAGCGGCATCATTTGCCTGTATCTCGCCACCGGCACTGATATGCGAAGCGGAATTAGTGACAAATACAGGAATATCGTTCCCCACTTTACTATAGGCACCACGCAGTTTCGCAAAAGAAATCCATTCGGGCAGCTTCACCCATTTATCAAGCAATATGGAAAGACCAACGGAAGGATAAGCAAATCCCGCTTTCTCATGTTCAGTATAAGCCAAGGTTGATGCCCAGTCATTACGAGCTGTCAAATCAAGAAATAATTTTTCCTTGTAGCCAATCTGTGCTGTACCGAAAATAGATTGAAGCTGACGATGCTCATCTATTTTCTGGTCAATACTGGCAGAACTGTTCATGATGATATTGGCAATATTAAAAACATTAGCAAACTTCAAAGAAGCATTCTTGGAATCATAACGGGTCGAGTTTCTGATTCGGTCATTTATACTACCGCCAATAGCCGCATCCAGTGTAAAATCTCCCCAGGTTTTCTTAAACATCGCCATGACATCACCATACATCTGCGTTTCCTGATAATCCATTTCAATATATCGACCGTTCGCTCCACACAGGGCAGTAGCGGTAGACGCATAGAATTTCTGACGCAACTTGTCAGCCCAATAATCCATGTTACCACGAGCTTGAATCGTCAACCAATCATTTATCTTAAAGTTTGCCGAAAGGGAAAGAATAATGCGCGTACGCGTTTCTTTACTTTGTATACGGTTCACTATCCAATATGGATTCTGTTCGAAGTCTTCGGTAAATGTATGCCAGTTTTGCACATTCAAATTCCGTTCTTCGTCATAGGTTTCAAAATGGTCTTTATAATAAGACAGATTCTCACCACGAGGAAAACGATAAAGCCCTACCAACGGATTCATATAAAAGCCTCCCGATACCGGCTTATTCTCAACAGTCTGTTTCATTACATTCACATTACCATCCAGTTTCAGACGTTTGTTGAACATGGTAGCTGTTTCGCGTAGGTTTATATTATGTTTCTTCAGCTTGTTTTTATCCATAATCCCCTTTCCGGTGGTGTTGGCATAGGAGAAATAAGTTTGTAGAGTTTCATTTCCATAGCTGACGGACACAGAAGTCATTGAGGTCAATCCGGTACGGAAAAAATCATTCAGGTTATCATGAGCTGTCAGATTCTCTTTCTCACCCCAGCTGTCTACCACATCACTAACACCGTAACGATCCTGCATTTTAGGCAGACTGAATGCTTTCTCGAAAGTTAGTCCTGTAGAGAAATTAATATTCCTTTGCCCGACAGAATTTCCTTTTTTAGTAGTGATAAGAATGACCCCGTTAGCAGCCATGCTACCATATAAAGCTGCTGCTGGAGCACCTTTCAAGATACTGATGCTTTCCACATCTTCCGGGTTCAGGTTAGAAATTCCATCACCTCCATCACGGTTGCCGGCATTCGCCGTACCTCCAATTGCCGAATAAGCCTGCTCGGAAGAGGTATTCGACATCGGCACTCCGTCTATCACATACAGCGGTTGATTATCACCGGACACCGAACGGATTCCCCGGAGACTGACTTTGGCAGAACCGCCCATGCCGGAAGAGTTCTTATTGATTTGTACACCGGCCGCTTTTCCCGCCAAGGCAGTAATCATATTTATTTCTTTTATACGATTTAGTTCCTCACCTTTGATTTTCTGTGCAGAATAAGCCAGTGTAGCTTCATCCTTTTCAATTCCCAAGGCTGTTACGATGACATGATCAAGCATCACCGCGTCTTCCTGAAGGCGTATTTCAAGCATAGTCCGACCTGTCACATTGACTTCTAAAGTCTTGTAACCTACAAAAGAAACCTGCAAGACAGCACTATCCGGAACAGATAAAAAGAATCGTCCATCAATATCGGTCACAGTACCATTGGCTCCCCCTTTTTCTCGTATTGTAGCACCGATTAGTGGTTCACCATAGACATCAATAACACGCCCTCTCACGGTATAATTGTCAGAAGGAGTTTCTATCGTCCCTCTTAACAGTTGTTGCTCCGAAGCATAACAATTCCCACCCTCCAGGAAAAATAAGCTCATTAAGAAACAACTTACTAAAATTTCTTTTTTCAATGATATAATAAGATACTGTTTGTTCATCACACCGCAAAAATAACTAAATATTTTAAATCTAGCATTTTTTCTCATTGATTTTGAGGGAAATAAACATTATCACTATTTTTGTACGAAATTAAAATGAACGATAACATGGAAATCGAAACACATCCGCTAGAACCATTTCTCCCAGCGAAATCAAAATTGCTTATGCTGGGCAGTTTCCCGCCACAGAAAAAAAGATGGTCGATGGATTTTTATTATCCAAACCTAAACAATGACATGTGGCGTATATATGGAATCTTATTCTTTAATGATAAGAATCATTTTCTGAATTCGACACTAAAATCGTTTTGTCGTGAGCAAATCATAGACTTTTTGAACGAAAAGGGAATTGCCCTGTTTGATACCGCTTCATCCATCCGCCGGTTGCAGGATAACGCATCGGATAAGTTTCTCGAAGTAGTGGAGGCTACCGATGTAGCAGCATTGCTGCGACAACTTCCCGAATGCAAAGCCATCGTCACTACGGGGCAAAAAGCAACGGACACTCTCCGACAGCAATTCGAAATAGAAGAGCCGAAAGTAGGCGATTACTCCGAGTTCGTTTTTGAAGGACGCGCCATGCGGCTTTACCGGATGCCTTCATCATCAAGAGCATATCCACTGGCGTTGGATAAAAAAGCAGCCGCTTACCGGATTATGTTTCAGGATTTGCAGATATTGGGGTGAGGTTTAAGTATTAAGTATTAGGTATTAAGTGTTAAGTATTATATAGTATAAATTAAATTATAAATGAATATGGCAACATTATTTTTGCAGTACCCGGCATGTAGCACATGCCAGAAAGCCAAGAAATGGTTAACAGAAAATAACATTGAGTTTACAAACCGATTAATTGTAGAAGAAAATCCTACAGTTGAAGAATTAAAAGCATGGATTCCACGTAGCGGTTTACCGGTGAAGAAATTCTTCAACACGAGTGGATTAGTATATAAAGAGCTGAAACTAAGCGAGAAGCTGCCTGCTATGAGTGAGGAAGAACAGATAGCACTCTTGGCAACGAACGGTAAATTGGTGAAACGCCCATTGGTAGTGACAGACAGCTTCGTTCTGGTCGGTTTTAAGCCCGATGAGTGGGAAATAGGATTATCTATCTGGAATTGTACGTTTATTCATATCAGTGAATATTACGCATAATAATATAATGTACATTTCCAATGACTCCTGTTTGCTTTCCTAGTTCTTATTTGTTCTTTCCAATCCTTTAGCAGCCTCAACCAAACGAATGAATTCTCTTCTATATCCTTTATCATCGTTATTCAGTCCCTGTTTGGCCAGATCAATCACTTTGTCGTAACTGGCATTTCCTTTAAAGTCAGACTCCCGAAGTAACTGTCCGAACATAGCCACTGCAGAAGCAAAGCGGAAATCGGAAGAAACATTATTTCCTTTATTATCTACGAAAGGAAGTTCCAGTTTCTTGCTGCCATCTTTATCCGGGGCTTTATAACGCAGTTTCACAGTCAGGAGTTCATTAGAGCCTGTCGGCTTCACGGACACTTTCTCTTTCTTCTGATATTTCAAGTCGTCTATTTTACCTACATATTCATTCTTTACTCCTGTAGGAATCACTTCGTAAAAGGCTGTCACTGTATGTCCCGCACCCATATCTCCAGCATCTTTAGCGTCATTATTAAAGTCCTCATCTTTCAACAGACGACTTTCGTAACCAACCAGACGATATGCCTGCACTTGGGAAGGATTAAATTCGACTTGCAGTTTGACGTCTTTCGCCACTGTATGCAGCGTAGCACCAAATTCGCCTACCAAAACACGGTTGGCTTCCTGCAAGTTATCTATATAAGCATGATTGCCATTTCCCTTTTCAGCCAACACCTGAATCTTCTTATCTTTATAATTACCCATGCCATACCCCAGTACAGTAAGGAATACTCCACTCTTGCGTTCTTTTTCAATCAATTGTTCCAATCCTTCAGCAGAAGAAACGCCCACATTAAAATCACCATCGGAACAAAGTATGATACGGTTATTGCCGTTAGAGATCAGATTCTTCTTGGCTATTTTATACGCTAACAAGATACCTGCACCACCTGCCGTAGAGCCACCCGCCGTTAATTCATCTATCGCTTCGCGAATCTTCTGTTTGTCGCTACCCGGAGTTGCTTCCAGTTTCACACCGGCACTACCTGAATAAGTCACAATCGCTACTTTATCTTTATCACGTAAGTTATTCACCAATAATTTGAGAGATGACTTCACCAAATCCAACCGGTTGGCTCCCCACATAGAACCGGAGACATCAATCAGGAATACCAGATTAGATGCAGGCAGATTATCCGTCGGGATTTCTTTTGCTTTCAGGCCGATACGTACAAGACGATGATTAGTATTCCAGGGACAGGCTCCGGATTCCATCGTAATTTTCACAGGATCACTTCCTGTCGGCTTCGGATAATCATAAGAAAAGTAGTTCACTAATTCTTCTGTACGGATAGCATCAACCGGAGGCAGTTCACCTTTATTGATAAAACGACGCATATTACTATAAGAAGCGGCGTCTACATCAATAGAGAACGTAGAAAGCGGAGCATCCGACACACTCTTGAAGCCGTTCTCCTGAAACTCTCCGTATTCTTCCGCATTTGCAGCATCATACATGATTCCCGGAGTCGGACATACTGCCCTGTAAGCAGTAGACATTACTTTTGCAGCTCTTGTCTCATGGCCGTATCCTACCACCACACATTCTTCCAATACCAGTTCGTCAGCTTTCATCTTCACATCCAGCGTGGTCGATTTTACTACCCGTCTCTCCTGCTTATACCCGATATACTGGAACAACAACGTTTCCCCCTTCTTAGCCTGTATCGTGTACCGGCCATTCATATTCGTTACCGTACCTTTCGTAGTACCCTTTATCTGTACCGAACAGCCAACAAGCGGAGTTCCATCCTTTGCATCCGTCACAGTACCCAACACGGTAATAGCTTGCGCGTTCACCATACCTAAAGAAACAACTGCCATCAGCAGTACGAGCATCATTGCTCTGAATTGATTTGTTTTCATAACTTCATTATTTAAAATGTTACTAATAGTTCGCTTTTACTATAGAGATGCAGATTTCACACTGATTCCATAAATGACTTGAACTTTTTTTATCCGGCAGAAAAAAAGAGTCCTTTCAAAATTCTCCCTTATTCCTTTGCCACTCATCAGATGATGTGTATATTTGCGAATCATAAACATATCACAAATATGAAAAACGAAGTCGACGGAAGGCGGGAAATAGCCTCGCGAAACACGGCCTGGGCTAATAACATTGCCCGCAAACTAACTCGTTGGGGTGTCACTCCCAATCAAATTTCCATGATGAGTGTATTCTTCGCTATGGTAGGTTGCCTCCTGCTGATTGGCACAGTCATTTATCCCGGCTTCAATAAATATGTAGCCTATATTCTGTTTATCGTTTGTATGCAGTCGCGGTTGCTCTGCAACCTGTTCGATGGGATGGTCGCCATTGAAGGAGGAAAGAAAAGTGCCAACGGAGATCTTTATAACGATATGCCCGACCGTTTTGCCGATGCGTTATTCATCATTCCCGTCGGGTATGTAGCAGGTGGATTCGGAGTCGAATTGGGGTGGCTGGGTGCTCTTCTTGCTGTTATGACAGCTTATTTCCGCTGGATAGGAGCCTATAAAACACATCAGCATTTCTTTAATGGTCCGATGGCCAAACAACACCGCATGGCATTACTGACGCTAACCTTTGTAGTCGCCACCTGCACCATCCATTCAGGATACGACCGGATGGTATGCTTCATCGCTCTAATCATTATCAACATCGGTCTTATCGCGACACTGATACATCGCCTGTACCTCATGTCACACACAACAAACACTGAAATAAAATGAAAAATCTACTGGATAAAATATTCCCTACATTAAGCGATGAACTGATTATTGTCATCTCGCTTATCATCGGATTGCTTGTTACGGCAAGCCTTATTCTTTTCCTTGTAAAAAAGATATCTCCGAAAACAAATATCAACGAACTCGCCGCACGCACGCGCTCATGGTGGATCATGGCGGGTATGTTTATCGGTGCTGTATTTATCAGCTATAACATTTCTTATTTCTTCCTTGCCTTTCTCTCTTTCATTGCTTTCAGAGAACTTTATTCTGTATTGGGATTCAGAGAGGCAGATCGCGGAGCACTGTTTTGGGGCATACTGTCTATCCCCATTCAATATTACCTGGCTTACCTTGCCTGGTATGGAGCATTCATCATCTTCATTCCGGTAGTCATGTTCCTCGTATTGCCTTTACGGCTGGTTTTAAAGGGAGACACACACGGAATCACCAAGTCGATGGCACTGTTGCAATGGATTCTGATGCTTTCGGTATTCGGTATCAGCCACCTCGCTTATCTCCTGTCGCTTCCCGAACTACCGGGATTCAGTTCCGGAGGACGGGGCCTGCTGTTGTTCCTTGTATTCCTTACGGAAATCAATGATATCATGCAATTTATCTGGGGCAAACTTCTTGGACGGCATAAGATTCTTCCGAAAGTAAGTCCGAACAAGACGTGGGAAGGTTTCCTGGGCGGTGTCATCAGTACCACTGCGATTGGTTACTTCCTCGGTTTCCTGACTCCCCTCTCCGCTCCCAACGTTATTCTGGTAAGCGCCCTCCTTGCGATTGCCGGCTTCTCGGGAGACGTGGTCATCTCCGCTATCAAGAGAGATAAAGGAATTAAAGATATGGGGAACAGTATTCCCGGTCATGGAGGAGTATTCGACCGGATAGATTCTTTGGCCTACACTGCTCCTGTATTTTTTCATTTAGTTTATTACATTGCATATTAAACGGAGAGAATGGAAAAAAGATTCATGCAAGCTGCTGCCATGCAGATTATATATAAAGGTGTTTTCCAATGGTTCCTGAAATTAATCGTAGGGGTTCAGTTCACCGATTGCCGCTTCCTTAAAAAAGAAAAGCAATTCATTATCCTTGCCAACCATAACAGTCACCTGGACACCCTAAGCCTGTTGGCTTCCCTGCCCGGCGAACTTTTGTGGAAAGTCAAACCCGTAGCAGCAGAAGACTATTTCGGGAAAACCCGCTTTCAGGCTTCTATCAGCAACTTTTTCATCAATACGCTTCTTATCAGAAGAAAAGGGGAAAAAGATTCGGAGCACGATCCGATCCGTAAGATGCTTGAAGCCATTGATGCCGGGTATTCACTGATTCTTTTTCCGGAAGGAACCAGAGGGAAACCGGAGCAGATGGGAAAAATAAAATCCGGCATTGCCCGTATCCTGTCACTACGACCTGAAGTGAAATATATTCCTGTATTCATGACCGGTATGGGACGCTCTTTACCCAAAGGAAAGATGATCCTGTTGCCATACAAAGCATCTATCTATTATGGTATGCCCGCTTTGGTAAAGAGCACGGATACACATGAAATATTGGAGCAGATAACAGGTGATTTTGAAAGAATGAAAGAAAAATATCAAGTTGTTATCGACGAAGAAGAGGAATAGATGTTGTTTTTCAAAAGAAACATATCGAAACTATCGGACGAGGAATTACTGATACACTATACGAAGTCCGGCGATACGGAATATTTCGGTGAATTATATAACCGATATATCCCGTTACTGTACGGACTTTGCCTGAAATACCTGCATGATGAAGACCGGGCACAGGAAGCAGTCATGCAGTTGTTTGAAGATTTATTGCCTAAACTGGGAAATTATGAGATAAAAGTTTTCAAGCCATGGCTCTACCGGGTGGCGAAGAATCATTGCCTGCAACTTTTACGGAAGGAAAATAAAGAAATTCCGTTAGATTATACGGTTAATATTATGGAAT
>PPYF01208811.1_pt1 | contig 18089 bp, 11 predicted proteins | sample 1559871 | NCBI WGS metagenome assembly PPYF01 (sample SAMN08240021, study PRJNA423297) | Human gut metagenome, whole genome shotgun sequencing project.
TAATCTACTGCATCTGCTCCTGCGCCGACAATAACAACTTCACTATAAGCCGACGACAGGACATGATTCGTATCACACAACAACGTTACCGGAACACTATGCTCTTTTGCGATCTTTTCAACGATAGCAACCACCGGGCAGGCATCTGTATCCACAAATATTTGCATCTTTCACTCTCTCCTTTGAGTCATTACAAAAATAAACTCTGCTGTTCATATTCTGCCTCTCACTTTAGCTGAACCGGTACCCGGTGCAAAAGTTCTTCCACTTTCCTGTCATCAAACCAATCTGCCAGCTGCTCTTTTTCCAAGATCAACGGCATACGGTCATGTACTTTTCTCATAGATTCATTTGCGGCTGTGGTGAGAATCACAAATCGTCGTTCATTCTCAAACCAATCACAGAAACCCGCCATATACAATACTGGTGCATCATATCTGGAAAATGTATTTTTCTCTTTTAACCGATTCCATTCATAGAACCCACTTGCCGGTATCAAAATACGCTGATAGAGGATTCCATTTTGAAAAGAAGGTTTGTCCATAACAGATTCTGTTCTTGCATTTATAACCAGATTTTTTCCCTGTGACAATGGATATCCCCACTTACAGACATTCAGCTTCAATCCATATTCTGATTTTTCAATAATCGGTGCAGCATTGGTTGGAAATATATCTCCTGCAAAATGTTTCTGCCGGATTCGTTGGTCTATAGCATGCACTACTTTTTCGATTTCATCTGCCATGTCGAAATCAATATAATATCTGCCACACATAATTGTCGCTTTCCTTCACTCATTTAAAAATCTTTTTGATCTGCCTAATTGTTACTATAGAGTATATTTTCTGCATATGTTCAATAATCCTATTCCAAGATTCTTGCAGTTCTTTGCATAATAGCATCCATTAGAACTTCACTACTTCCGGTTCATGTGTTAATGATAAAAATGTTGCAATCACATTCTTAAAATAGAACACCTCCGTATTTCCATCTTCTGTAAAGATGAATAATCATCAAGCATAGACTGTCTTGCTTCTCTTCTATCATCTTCAATAAGTTTTCCCGCTACACGAAGTCACTTACCATTCTTGAATGCACATATTTCTATCTTTGGCTTTACATGAATGTGCTTTGAAACATCTTTTCCTCCATTCTTTTATCCAATAAAAGATAATGCCACCACTCAAGTATCGAAATATCTGTGCTGCAGTGTCGTTGTCCGAAAGTGGTTGCTATATTTCCTTTACAACCTTAGTGAAAACCAGATGAGTGAAAATATCATCAACTTGCTTAGCAATTTCCCTTGAATCCACAAGTGTACCAAGTTCAATATTACCTTCTTGCCCGTGATAGGATAAATTTGCAGATGTAATCAGTGTTTGTTTCTCATCAACTGAAATCACCTTTGCGTGTAAAGCAGCCATAGAATCATTACTTCCTGCAAAATTGTATATATGCAAAAATCTTCCTTTATACCGGCAAAGTTTATCAACCCCTTTTTGGTTCTCAATGTTATTCACAAAGAATTTTACATAGACGCCCTTTTGACTTTTCTCAATAAGAACATCAACAAGGTCAGCAAAGTATCCGGACAGCGAGTATCCCGTAATCAAAACACTTCGTTTTGCTCCCCGTATCATCCCTTCAACAGTATTCTTTGTAGATTTTGCCCTTACAGAAAAAGACGGAGGTACTGTAGCAACTAATGAAGCGGTTACAGAATTTTCTTCGATAGAAGCAGCTGTAACTAATTTATAAATCTCTTCTGCTTGTTTCTGAGATAAGGAAGGATATCGTTTCATTATTTGCGGGATGGATTGTTTTGTATCTCCGACTCTGTCTGCTTCAATTTGACCAAGTAAAATATCTAAATTCACATTTCCAGTTGACATAGCTCACACACCAACTCTCTGAAATACGACTCTCGTTCACGGCTTGCAATAGGGACTACCAAGCCACGATCAAGCATACGGTTTCCATTTTCACAGGCTGTTTCGGAAATCATGCAACAGGAATGACAGGCTGCTCCGTTAAGGTTATTTCCAGCCGGAGCGTTACTCATACATTCCGGATCATTGGTGCAAAGAAGCGCCTCTTGGAATGCATCTTTCATCAAAGGAACTAATTTGCTAGTGTTACCAAGCTCTACTAAACCGCCTAATGAACCTTCCTTGTCTGCACTTCCTGTATACAGAAGAATGCCGGTCATTTTTTCACTAAAGTAGATTCTTTCTCGTATTGCCGAAGATGAATATCCAGATGCCATGGACATTTGCTTAATTAATAAATGTGCGAAAGTGTGCATTAAAACATAGGTGGCATTTCTCTTTACATTTAATGTCCAACCTTTAGCATTGCAAAACTCCTCATAGCACTCTTCGTATCTCTGGGAAAGTGCGTTTACTGGCGGAATACCAAGCCACTGCTCTAATGTCTCTTTATTAAACTCGATGAAAACACCTTCGCCATTGACCTCAGCGGCCGGCAACCATCTTTCACTCTTTCCTTTATTAAGATAAACAACATTGGCCTGGACATCTGCATCCGGATCAGGTGCATCTACGCGAGTAAATCCAAGCAATACTTTCACTTCACGAAGGCGAGTGATTCTGATAACCCTACTAAAATAGGACTTCAGATATGCTGGCAAACTGTCCTCTTCTGCTTTGAAGTGTCTTTTATTAGAAGCATAAGCAGGATCATTATGATGAGTGATAGCATCATACTCTATCTGCTTAATTTCTTTGAACTCTGTAATATTACTCAATCTACGAGTTAAGGCTTCATCAAACTCCGTGCGAGTATAATTTTCAGCAAAATACTTGTTATATGCGGCAGTTACACCATCATCTCCCATTACATCTTTCAAAAGTTCAATATCATGAAGATGTTCATCAACTAAATTGTATAAAGGATTAACCCATGGTGGAATAGAAATAGCACTCCTGCTTACAGAGAAATAGACATTTGATGCACCTCTCTGTGATGGGATTACCTTTTTATCGCATCTTTCATTTCTTGATCTCGGACGGAAAGGATGATGGCCTGAACAGCGCAATTCGCTAAAGTTATCTTCTTGCGTAGCTCCGCTCATGCTTCTTTTAGCACCACACAGTTCACACTCAACCCACATATCCGCAAGCGTTGAAGTATTTCCTGTCGAGTACATTTTTAACTTTCCTTTGCAGTTGGTCGTGCCACGATGAACCCACCAACTCCACGGAAAATCATCCATGTGTCCATTTTCGCAAATAGTAATAAATCGAGACGGATATGCAGGTTTGTGGCAATCTGGGCAAGTAACCCCGAACCTCAAATACCTTTCCAATTCAAAATTGTCCCGTGCATCGAAAAGGCGACCACACTTCAAATTTGAACACACATGAATGGAAGGGAAAGAAATTACCGGCACATCACCAGAATATGAAGTTCGAGGCATATAAAAGCAATCAACGCCAAGATAGGACGCCAACCTTCCGTCAATAATTTTCTTGCCCTTTTCTTTCCAATAGTTAATATCAAGTACCGTTACCGAATCCTTAACAGCATCAACAATCGCACCTGGGCCGAATGTTGTAATAATTTGGTTAGGGCGTAGTTCGCCCAATTTATTGTTATCGTATCCTGCCATCTTACTCCTCCGTGTAATAGAACATATTTGCCGCGTTTTCCACTTCACGCATAGAGCTTAGTGTAGCCTTCTCGGTATCCTTACATGACTGTCCATAATAATTCATAAGGCGATTATATTTATCAGTTCCATAAACATAGTACCGTAAAGGCTTGCCTTGTGCTGCCAGCATCTTCCACCAATCAATAAACTGGTCAATTTCATTCTCTGCATCCAGTCTTACTTCTGGTTTAACTATATTAAGCCGGTCAAAGATTAAAGCCTTTATCTCGGACATTTGTATATCAGAAAGAGCTGCAATATCAGCTGCACCCTCATTAGATGCCATTTCTGGATATTTTAATCGAATCGCAGAAATTATAAGAGCGTGCATTACGCGGTCTCTTGCTCTCGCAGAGAACGGAGTTGCTGTTGTACCTTCAACAAACCTATATAGCTGCGAATGATAGCCCGTAAAATTCTCATAATGCGACAAATCGCGAGGACGATATGGGTTATAAAGCGTAAAAACAAGTCCTGGGAAAGCACGACCAATTCGGCTTGTTGCTTGAATATATTCAGAATTTTGCTTTGGCTGTCCGGTTACGACCATTATCCCAAGACGGTCAACATCCATACCGACCGCTATCATATTGGTTGCAACGGCTGTATCGAGACAATCCTTTGAATCACAGGTAGCCTCCAACTGTCTTAATTTATTCGGAATCTCATAAGAAGACATTCTGGAAGTTATCTCAACCTTCTTGTTTAGATAACGAACTTTATCCATATTGTATTTCGTTTTAATTCGATAGATTCGTTTCGGAATGTCGTCTTGTAACAAGCGTACTGCACCGCCAAGTTCTCGAATACTGTTGTAATATCCCACCAAGGAATAGTACGGATCAATCACATCCTTGTATTCATCCTGCTGAGCAAGTTGATAAGAAGTCTGAAGAATGATTGCATACATTCTCAACAGTGTAGTCTTTACGGATTGACCTGGCGCGCAGACTCCAACATACTTTCGGAATGGGTCATCTTTAGTGGATATTTCATTGATGAAGAAACTGTCACCAATTTCAAACCCGTTAGGAGGAAACTGTGCAGTTGATTTTCGTGCATAAAGGCATCTTGTCTGCTCCGATGCGTTTTTAATGGTGGCAGTTGAAACCACATACTTCGGCTTAATCTTCTTATCGCCATAAGTACACATATCCTCAATAATGGTTTCGTATGCACCATAAACCGTTCCAAGAGGTCCAGTTATCAAATGAAGCTCATCTTGAATGATTAGCTCAGGCGGAAGAAACGGTCGAATCGGAGTTAATGTTGAAGTGGGAAGCTCTTGCGTCCTATTGTGTCGTTTATGTTCTTCACCAATGGCCACATACCCATCACGGCTGCAAACCCTATCAACTCTTCCAAATAACGCATTTGTCTTAACATCCCAAGGAAGGCGGGCAAATTTATCAACGGTAGACAAAATAATAGTCGGACATTTCGCATAGATTTCCTCATCAACAAGATACACTGGAATCTGAATGCGATCCTGTTTGTATTTATAAAACATACAATTTCTATCTGCGCAATAAATAGCAACAGATTTTCTGTCAGGATCAATATAAAACTCATCTTCCGTAAGAGGTTTTCCGCAAAACGGGCAAGTCAACAGCTGCTTATAAAGCAGATTGCGTTTTCTTTTTGCTTCGCCCGGCTTATCAGCTTTTTCTACCAGTTCATCAAATTTGTTAGGTGTTACGCCGCCACCTACCCAGAACCCAATACTAATAGGTTCCTTTCCATACTTAGGATATGTTTTTTGACGAATAAGTTCAGCAGCAACAACCATTTTCGTAATTCGATCTCTCTGCTGTGTTGTCAAAAGACGCAGCGTATAGCGGAGCATTGTGGTAACTCCACCATCAGCGTTATACTCAGATGCTTCAGAGGCGCGCAATCTTCGATTAGCGATCACAAACGCCATCAAGCCCAAATATGCCTCAGTTTTACCACCGCCAGTCGGGAAATACAGCAAATCGACTACATCCCGGTCTTTATGTTCTGGATTAACAATTCCACTCAAATTCATTAGTATGAAAGCTATCTGGAATGGTCTCCAGCCAAAATCTGTATCAGGCTTTCTTGGGTCTACAAAATCTTTAAAGTTGCATTCTATGCCAGCACCATACTTTTTAGAAAAACTCATGATATTTCGCTGAAGTAACATGGAGCGGTTCATAAAGCAAAATGCATCAAAAGCAACTTCATCATTTGCAATCAATGCAATGCCTTCACGGATTCTATCCAACGCTTCACTACAATGGGAAATTACTTTGTCGCCAATTTTATCTTTGAAATCAGCATTGGACATTTTATCATCCGAAATTAGTTTTTCCTGAATCCATTTTCCATAAGAATCAGCTAAGACATTTAATCTCTCAAAGATACCTGCCTTGTTTTTGGGATTGGACATGAATCGCATTGAGAAAAAGAATTTATCGAAGCCCTTCAAAGCAGCACTTACGCCAGGAAACTCATATTCTGGGATAAAATCCGATTTCACCCAAGAGGTTCTGCCTTCTACTGCATTATCCCATGTTGCAGCACAATTCCTGCCACGACCTAAAATGGGGCGCTGTTCAAAATAGAACTCATCTTCTGCAAGTACATCACGGCAAATATTCTCTGCAAAGAATACTCTATCTCCATTTTCCGAGTATGCTTTAAGTTCAACTTGGAACATCATTGATTCAACTTCGTTTTCGGGATTTTTCCGTCGATTCATGACATACGCAGTTACCAAGGAATATCCTGTTTTCAAAGGAATTCTGGAAATATGGACGATGACATTTGAATCTTCCTGAAGGCGAATTTCTGTATTTTTTTCAAACGAATCGAAATCAACAACGATTGTGGATGCCATTGGCTGTCGGGTATAACTGGCATGGTTATACTCCTTGCCATCTTTTCCAACCCGCTTATCAACCGAACGAACATAGTCGCCCCATTTTACATCAATATTGATTGCTTTCGTGGAAGAAGCAATATAGAAGCTTATGCCGATTGAAGTTGGTAACTTGAAACTGGTGGTCATTATGGGTTCATTATCATCATCCTCGCCGGCGGTATAATCCTCAGAATCCCCATATGCAATGTCAGAATCCACCTCTTGCTCTCCAGCAGTGGAAGATTCTTTTTCTTCGTTCTGAGAAGCAAGCATTCCGATGATATATGAGCTTTTGGGGTTTTCGTCCAATATCTCATCCTCGGACTGCGGCCCCATCAGATCAGTTCTAAGTGCGTTGATAATCTCTTGCCGCACTTCTGAATACTTAAATCTATCAGGCACTATTTATCCCTCCTCGACCTTATGAGCTGTACCCAAAGTGTACTTGCAGGTGTTGCCAAGTTTGATGTTGTCATCAGAAATCAAACGATACTCCCACACTTTATGGTCTGGGTCGGCCGTAGACGCAAAGTGGCACCATTTGATTCCTTCGCGAGCTTTTGCCACCACATCATCTGCCGTCACTTCGTTAGAAGCCTTTACTTCTACCATAAATTTACCGCTCGTCGTTTCTACTAAGAAATCAGGATTGTACTGTTGACCAGCTTGCCAGAAAAGCCCCAACTGATTCAGCGGCGGTTTAATCCAGCGGATTACATCTGGATCTTCTTCAAGAATGATAGAAAACAAGCGTTCGGTATCGCTGTCAAAAGCATTTTCAGTATAGTAGGCTTTTTTGTAACCTATGAACAAGTATTTCTTGATGTTCGACTTGTCGGTAAATGGCTTGTCAAAACGAACACGGCCATCCTTTTTAACATTCTTGACAAACTTGCGAAACAGGATCAAGTCCTTCTGAACAATGTGGATATCCTCCGTCTTGCGTTCAGTATGTTCAAAAATCTGTTTTCTAATATCAGATACAATCAAAGAGGCATAACGACGAACGATTTTTCGTTTATCCTCTTCATTGCCTTCAATCTGAGCAAGATACTGTTCTACCACATCAATGATAAAATCCGCATCTTCATAGGACAGTTCACTAATAGAGTCAAGAAGCATACAAGCCAATGTATTCAGAGCATCATCAACCTCCAGAATCTGCGCGTCAACGGCAGTCAGAAGCTGCTGATTTATAGCATCAAATCTTTCGATTTTTGCCATAGCAACCTCAAAATCCTGTATTGTTCTCTTGACTGCAAACCGTTTGAATTTCACTTCTGATGTCGTTTGAACCAGGATTTTCGGAACAGAGATTGCTTTACCGGAGTATTCTTTTATTTTCTGAACAAACTCATCCTTTGAAAGGGGCTTCTTTCCTTTGCTAGTGGTTGAGGTTGTCTCCGGTGTTTCGTCATTCTTCTTATCAGGTTCACCAGTCTCCACATCGAAAAGCTGATCCAATGTCATCTGCTCATTTCCGGAAGAATCTGCTTCTTTCTTCTTTGTAGCTCCAAAAGCCTTCAGATAAGCCGCATACAGTTCCTGCTGTGTTTGGGTATTGGTGCTGATTTCGACAAATGATTTTACACCTGTATCGGTTACAGCAAAATCAAAAATGTTAAGCTGACCTTCATCAACGGGACTGCTGATGTCTACGGTGTCCGAATGTTCAACCACTGTTTTGTCCAAATCACGATATTTGAAAATATCACTGTTTTTAATTTCATCAACCAACTCGCGGTAATGATCATGGGCAACAATATCCAGAGTATCAATATCTTCATTACCGGTAGTCTGTCCAAAAGGCAGACGAAGTCCTCTACCAATAGTTTGCATTGCTAAGATGTCGCTCTTTGCTGCATTCACAGGAATGATAGTAAATAGATTGTTGACATCCCAGCCTTCTTTCAGCTTATAGACATGAAGGACAATCTCGACAGGATTTTGTGCGTTTTCAATCGAAAGCAGCAGTCGAATATTTTCCTCTGATTCTTCGCTCTTCATATTGGAATGAATCTCGATTACTTTCCCCTTATATTTACCGTTCAAGAAGTTATCACTATCAATCAATGCTCGGACTTCTTTAGCATGGTTTGTATCGCGGCAAGCAATCAAAACGATGGGTTTTACATACGGTAGAGCATTATCATCACAGAACTGGCGAATAACACCTTTACGATGTTCGTGAAGCGTCAATCCATCACGGATTTTCATCTCCTCGATGTCCTCAGCGCTATAACCCGCCATGTTCGATCTTCCCATCACTACAGGTGTTTTCAGATAACCCTCTACTGCTCCTCTAGCAAGATCATAAGCGTAGATTACATTATTGGTTGACTTTGGTGTTGCAGTAAATTCCAAACCAAGCACTGGCTTCAGAAAGTTTATTGCCTTCATGGAAGCAGGCGCATAGTAACGGTGTGCTTCATCCATACAAATTACCAAGTCGTCAAAGCTGGACAGTACCTCAGCAAATGACATACCAAGAGTTTCCTTGAATTTATGAAAATTAAACTGAGAGTCCGTCTTACTATTGAAAATTTTCCCGATGTTAAAGATGAACAGCTCAATCTCAGAGCTTTTTTCAAACTGAAGACTCATCTGCTCATATCTAACAGGATAAGAATCATAATTCTCACCATCATAAACCTTTGGACGCCCCATCTCCGCCTCTAATCCCTTAAATATATACTTAGGATGATTGGAGTTCGATTCTTTCCGCAGTTTTTCATAGATTGTGTTTCCTGGTGCCAAAATGAAGAAGTGACGATACCCCTTAGTCTTATAGAGATAATACATACAAGCTCCCATCAGACGAGTTTTACCAATACCCGTTGCCATGGCATAACAGAAAGATGGGAAATCGAACTTATCATCAACCTTGATTTTGCGCTGTTTCTCACAATGTTCTGTTGCTACAGCTTCAATCGCTGCCTTACTGTCCTTTTTATAATCACAGTGAGTACTGATTGCATCCAGATAGGAAAGCGCTTCCTGCTGGGGTTTGCGCAGACTCATGGCGTATCCAATTTTTGTTACAATATCAGCCATTTATCGCACCTCACTTTCAAATGTACACTTGTCCAGTAAATCTTTCGGAATACGCTTCACTTCAATGTTATCCGGCAATCTCAAATCAGACTGCACCTTTGTACTATATATCAGAAGCGACTGATTATCACCAAGAGTCGTTGCAATAGAGCGAATATATTCACCATTCACAAATTCCTTCGTAATATGAATGAACCGTTTCTCAGACGAATGTCCGTGATACACACTGTCCGGCTTGTATTTGAATCCTTCAATCTTGCAAATAGCTTCACACAGCATTTCAAATGTGTACTCTGGGTTAATCTGATAAATCGGCAAACGCTCGTTCTTAATTAGCAGGCTTGGCGCAAGCTCATAGAAGTGATAGCCGCTTCCTCCTTCCCAGTTTACTGCTTTTGTGATACCACCAGCATCTTCACCATTTACAATCCGATCAAGGCGCACCTTGCAATGAGTGTAGGCATGGTTGCCAAGTTCAATACCAATCCATTTTCGACCCATTTTAGTAGCAACAGCCGCTGTTGTTCCGGAACCTAAGAAAGAATCCAAGACCCAATCTCCTGGTTCGGTCGTCATTTCAAAAATCTGCCGAATTAACTGTTCAGGTTTTTTCCCATTGCCAAATTCAACAGAACCTTCTTTAGTTAAATTTTTCATCCAAGCATTCATATCCCAATAGGTTCCTTGAAGATCTTTCTTATACAATTCGCCATCAATTATTTCCGATGTATCTCTTAGCCAAACCAACAGATTACAACCATCATCCTTATAAAATTGCTCATATACCGTACCCTTGTTTTTGCCTGTTCGTGGGGTATACTCTATCGAGAGATATTGATCATGAATGTCATTTTCTCTTCGATAATCAATAATTCTGGTTCTTATTGAAGTTTGAGCATTAGTCGTCCTAAACACATTTATTCCATGCTTTCTATATGCGTCCTTGGTGGTAAGCCCCTCCTTTTTGGCAAGTTGGTTAACAGACATAGTTTGCACGCCCACTCGACGATAGACTTTTATTTCATTTCCAACCCCATCAACAGTAGACCCTATATACTCCTTCTTTCCTGGATCAACCAACACTGATGTATATTTCCAACTTTTTCCTTCATCGAGATATTGCTGGATAAGCTCAGACATTTCTGTATAAACATACGGCCCATTAAAGAGAGGTAATAACGTGTAGTCCTTGGCATATATAAGAACATACTCGCAGTTCTTTTTCAGGCGCTTATCTTCACCTCCACCAGATGCTCCAGCAATATTCTTCATGTTGACAGAAATCATATTTACAAAATTTCCTCGTCCAAAAACCTCGTCACAAAGTACCTTTAAATATGCCTGTTCTTCATCATCAATCTGAATCCAGATTGTGCCTTCTTCGCTAAGCAATTCTCTGAGAAGAATAAGTCTCTTTCGCATTAAGCTAAGCCATATACTATGTTCCAAGTTATCATCATAATGTTCAAATGCACTGCCAGTGTTATACGGAGGGTCAATGTAAATACATTTAATAGAGCCGCAAAAATCCTGCTGAAGTGCTTGTAGCGCTACTAGGTTATCCCCATGGATCAGCATATTTTCACTTTGAAGGTCTCCATATGATTTCTCACGATCCTCCATCAAAATACGAGGTTCAATTACTTTATCATCATATTTTCCGACCCAGGTCAGTTCCAGTTTTCCTTTATGTTCCATTCCCGTGTCTCCTTATCTGTTAGAACTTTAGCACGACATTGACAAGCAAAGTCGGCTGTATATCAAATTGCTGATTAAATTCAGCAATTTCTCTTTCGGCCTCTGCCTGGATGGAAGAGACTTTCTGATGGAAGGCTGTTTGAACCTTCTGAAGTTGTTTCTTCTTTTCATCAACTTTTTTGCGAATATCAACCTTCTGCAAAAAATCCTTTGCAGCTGCCGCTTCAGCAGACAATTCATCAATTTCCACATTTAACTCCGCAATCTGAATATTCAACTGTTCTCTTTGAATGTCAGCCCAGTTTTCCACCTTGCGTTTGTTATAGTCCATCACCGGCTTAGATGTTGCCTGATACTTAGATAACATTTCTTGAACCAGTGTGTCATAAATATCCCTGTATAAAGCCATCTCTTCGTCCGTAGGTTTGAAGTATCTGACATCATCGTCATCCACAGTCTCCAGTGCCTGAACAACATCGTCTTCTGTAAAGTCGATATACCGTCCTTGTTCATCGCAGAGAAGGAGAACAGGGAAAAGCATCTCATTGTTTGACTTACAAAATGCGCCAACAAACAATGTCCCATGTGAACCGAAAGTTTTTTCACCCCAATTATCAATTTTCCAGTAGCTTAGATTACCTTCAACATCTGGCTCTGCCACTTGAGACCAAAAATCGACTTGTTGTAAATATTGATCAATATCTTTCTTTGTCTTTTCCAAAGCGGTGTCCTTCGCCGCATCGCTTTCTATCATCAAAATAGAACGGAGTTGAACCGCTTTCTTGTTGCTCTTTGCGTCAAGCTGTCTATCCAATCTATCAAATGCTTTTTTGAATTCTGCCCGTGTTCCACAATTCTGATAAATATCAAGAATTGTTTTTTCAAAACTTGTTCCCGATTCTAATGCACCAAGAGCAATATCGGAGGCTCCAAATACGCCATCAAATAGTTCAAACTTCTTAGACAGAATTTCGTAAACACGGCGATCTGCTTCGTTGCCTGTGTTCAAAAGGTTGATAGCAACAACATCATATTTTTGCCCATAACGATGGCAACGACCAATTCTCTGCTCAATTTTCTGCGGGTTCCAAGGGAGGTCGTAGTTTATAACAGTATTACAAAACTGTAAGTTCAAACCTTCTGAACCGGCATCTGTTACGATGAGAATTTTGGAGTGTTCCTTGAAGTAATCGACAATGGCGTGTTTATATTCAACACTACGGCCATAGTTCGTCTTGCCAAAATTCTTTACCTGCCATGCACGGTATATTTCTTTTGTCATAGCGTCATTAAAGTCGCCATTAAACAACAGAATATCATCCTCGAATCCGTCTTTGCGCAATTCAGCGGCAATGTACTTTTGAGTTCGCTTTGATTCCGTAAATACAACAACTTTTTGAGGAATATTCTGCTTTCCTTGATATTCAAAAGCCGTATGAATTGCGGTTTTCAAAGCTTTTAGCTTTGCGTTCCTTTGAATACGGCTTGCTGTCTCGATGATTGCATCAACCTCGTCCATTTCCGCCTGGATCTGCTGTTTCTGAAACAGAGTGTCCTCATCATCAATTTCCTCAAAACCGGATTCGTCAATTTCGTCCTCTACCAAATCCCAGAACAAATCGAACCCATCTTGGGCATTTGCTGACTTTGTACCCTCATATAACTTTTGAAGTCTATTCTTCAATACCTCAAAAGTTTCAATCAGAGCATAACTCGATGAGGCAAGTAACTTACGGATAACCAATACTATAAGTCCCTTATTTGCGTTAGGAATCGAGTATAGTACATCCCTTTTCAGAAAGTTATTTACCCTCATATATAGTTCAACTTCATCAGGAGAAAGTACGAAGTCAATCGTTCTACATTCCCTCTTTTTGAAGTCCATATATTTTCCAACATCCCGTCGAAGTGTTCGGTATAGAACCGGGATAAGTTCTCTTTTTAATTCTGTATAATCTTGCCCTTCAATAAACCTTTTGTTAAAGACCTTCTCGCTTCCAAAAATCCGAGGATCAATGAACGAAATCAGTCCATGCAGATCAGAAAGCGAGTTTTGCAACGGCGTGGCTGTAAGCAATATTTTGGGAATACCTTTGGAAAGCTCATACAGTCGTTTTGCTCGTTTCGTTCCGTGAAATACATTGCGTAGGTTATGAGCCTCATCAATGATAATAAAATCCCACTTCACATTAGGAAATCGTTGCATCAATTTTGAAGAATAGTCATAAGAAGTAATTATAATCCTGACCTTATCTCTGTTTTCCAAACAAGACTTCCAAAAACTCAAATTGCTCTCCACCGTAAGACGATCTAAAATTGTTGCCTTAAGATTAAATTTCTCTTCAAGTTCAACTTCCCACTGTTTACGAAGGGGTGCCGGAAGTGCAATCAAAACCCGCTTTGCTCCTGAATCCAAAACATACTTAAGTGTAAGACCCGCTTCTATGGTTTTTCCGAGACCAACTTCGTCAGCAAGGACAATACCGCCTGTTTTTAGGGCTTGAATTGCAGCAGAAAACGCATTGATCTGATGAGGATTGATCTCAATGTTCGTATTCAACAAGCATCGAAACGGAGATTCCTCCAATTCTACTTTTTTGAATCTTCCGTATTGTTCTAAAAGCAAGTTGCCCTCCATCATCATCCCCCCTGTCTGTGTTCTAATTGTTCAGCTATCCCCAACGCTATTCCTTTTGCCATAAGAGGCGGAACGGCATTACCAACTTGAACAAATTGCGCTGTTCTTGGACCTTCAAAAAAATAACTATCAGGGAATGACTGAATACGAGCAGCTTCACGCACAGTAATAGAACGGTGCTGTTCTATATCCGGATGAATAAAATAGTGTCCATCCTTTGAAAGATGTGCAAGTACAGTGTGACAACAGGACTCGTCACCCTCAACAACCTTAAAACGATCCACAAAAGAATGCCTATTCTTGTGCGTTTTTAATTCTTCAGGCAGGTCATTGTAATTAAGGCGCTTGTGTCCATCATTCCATAGCTCTATTGCCCGTTTGTATATTTCAATATCTCGTTCTTTATTAGGACGGCTCTTATGAAGCGTAAGGACATCATCCACTGTCCTAACATTTGTCTCCGATACACATTTACTCCATGTTTTAGTTCTGTATTCGGAGGCTCCAAGACCCGGCTTTAGTTTAGGGAGGTCAGATAATAAATCATTCACAGTGAATGTGCTTTCCTTTTTTAAAAACTCCGGGTATCTCATTCCACTGTTTTTCAGCCAACCTACAATTATCATTCTTCGGCGATTCTGCAAAACGCCAAAGTTCTTAGAGTTTTGTTCATGCCACTCTATCTCATAACCAACTCTACGAAGATATTTTTTCAAATTCTTAAAGGTTGTTCCCTCGTTTGCAGATGAGATACCCATCACATTTTCAAAAACAAACATCTGGGGCTGATAGCGTTTCAAAACTCTCGCATATAGTTTGTATAGCTCATTTCTCGGATCTTCAGACATTGGATGATTCATGTGACTACTCTGTGCACGTCCAACAAGTGAGTATGCTTGACAAGGCGGCCCCCCAATTACCACATCTACGCTTTGAATGTTTCGGATTTTCATAATTCCGTCTATTGTGTCAAAAATACTAGGAAGAGTATCATCCGACATTGTCTCGCAGATCACTGTTTTCGTAATACGATTAGGAATCTTCTGAAAAAATTCTTCTTGTGTCATCTCGCCACGCAGATACTGATAATAAATGTCCAACTGCTTAGCTTTCTTTAGATAATAATAAGCACTCCTTGTGACCAGTGTTTGAGCCGCAAACGGGTTCATTTCAACATGAGCAATAGGATTGAAACCTGCTTGAATAAAGCCTTCAGACAGCCCACCGGCCCCTGCAAACAAATCTATAAAATTGTACTTGCCCTTGCCGGGGATTCTACTTGGCATAACAATTCTCCTATTCCTTCTTTATTTCTCTTGCTCAAAAGCAAGCCAACTACTTTCAAGCGGTTCATAGTCAGCATTATGTTTGGTACAAAACTCTTTTATTTGTCGCATGGTAGACATATTGGGTTTGCTTTTTCCTGTCTCCCAACGGCTCACAGTTGTTAAATTAACACTAAGTTCTTTTGCGAATGTCTCTTGTGAGAAGAATAGGCGTTGTCTCGTCTTCTTTATATTTTCTGCAAATGTCATATTCATCGTCTCCTTAGCTCTGAATGCACATAACTATTGCTTTATTTTAGCACAAATTAGGTGTTTTGTCAACGAGAGTCAAGGTTGTCGCAAGAAGGATTTCAGTGTCTTTACATTATGCTTATTTTAAGGAAAACCCTTGAACAATAAGATGTCACTTGATTTTCGTGCATACTTTAACAGACCTTCTTTTCAATATCCTATCTCCCATTAATATCTGGGCAAAATTTGTCTAACGCCCCAATATTTTTTTCTGTATATTCTTCTTTTTTGTCATCTATATATATTTCAATATCTCCTAATGGTGTGGTTAGCATAAAACCTCCTCCAATCTGTTTTCATTATAACATTCAATCCATATTTACGCACCAAAAAAGGATGTAGGAATCTACTTCCTACACCCTCCATTAGCATCATAATGTCGCACTATTTATCTCACACCCAAATCAGCCCCTCTCTCCGACTTATCTTTTCCCTGCTTTTTTTGAATAATCCTCTTATTAATTTCAAGCCGTTCATGAATGGATAATTTCTTAGCTTTTCCGGTAGCTGTCTTCTTCTGCTGTTCCTGTTTACTGTCTGTTTTTGTAGTGTCCTTAACTACTGCATTCGCTTCGGCGTCTGCTCTTGACACAGCTTCTTTCCCCTCATTTCTTTCCACCACCTGCTGTTCTCGTCTCTCCTTCACACCTTTTTCTTCCAGACTACAAAAGCTCTGCAAATACGGCAGTACATGATTCTGCATATCCGTCAGATCTTCCATATACTTCTGATACTCTTCATTGCCTTTTCCTTGCTGGTAGCTGATCCAGCTTTCATCCGTCAATTTCATTTCATTCTGCATTTTTAACTGACTGATGATGCCGCCGTTTCCGCTACCAATGTCTATCTTACCTTGAAAATGATGCAGCATCTTGTCGCCTTTCTCAGCATAATATACTGTAAAAAACATCTGTGCTGTCGTTTTTGGTTCGTTGGTGTTTGGATCATGATCAGCATACCAAGCTTTGTCCTGTTCTACGATTTTGGAATCCAAATCAGATAACCTCTGGCATCTTGGATTCCCCAGCTCACTTTTCTCACAATAATTCACATACACCATTGGTTCCATATTTTTGGGAAGCTCCGGTTCATAGGCTTTCAGTCTTTCCATCAATACACCTGCTCGAACAGATAGATCGCATTCTTCATCTACAATATCCTTCAAGTAAGAAATATAGTAATGAATATTACCGCTTTGTAAATCCAGCATTACTTCCTGTACCGTATTTTCTCCCATCTCCACATTATCTCGATACTCATACGGATCAAAAGCTTCTGCAATCTCATCCAGTGCCTCTGCCAGCTGTTCTGTGGTCATCTTCTCTGGATACATTGCTTCTCGGACATCTCGCATCGGAACGTACTTATAGTCAGGTAATGCTTCATGAATTTTCTCAATTCCTTCCCTTACCAGTGCAAGCTCCCCATAAAACCGAACATCATCCATTAGATTTCCAAATACGGTATTTCCTTTAACGATTGCAAATTCAGCTTCATCATAGTAACTGTCTTCCGGATCACGATAAATAATTCCCATTGAGCATCCCAGATACGCAGTTTCTGGATTCTCCCTATATTTTTCATAGACTGCAGCTATCTGATTAACATCGGTACTTTTTTCATAAGCCCCCATATCGTGAAACTCATCGCATTCTGTGGCGAAATATTCCAGATAAGGTTCTTTCTTCGGTGGCTTATTATTAGGGACGTTATAAATCATGTTGTAATTTGCCTCTTCCAGTTCTTCTACCTTTGCCAGTGGCTTATACTCTCCTTGGCTTTTCTGGATCTCTACCATTACAACCTCATCCATTTCTTCTACTTTTTCCATCAACTTATCATAATCCCCACGGATGCGTTCTCCAATCCTGCCTTCGTTTTCCAGAAGTTCCTCTGCCGCTTCTTCAATAGAAATTTCATCATTTTCATAGACGCCACCATCTATCAGACGGAAATCTTCATCGTAAAAGGAATAATCGTATCCTTCTTCTGTCCTCTGAATAGCAAAGTAACGTTCTCCCACCTCATATGCCAGTTCACCAAGAACCTGCTCTTTCAGATTCAGGAATGAATCCAGTTGTTCAAAACTGATACTGTCTATAAAATGAGCAGTTACTTTTTCCCCGTCATTCAGAACTACAATATCACTGACAGACAGGGAATGTCCTCGGAAGTCTTCCGGTCTGTCAATGTTGAATCTTTCAAAAATATCATCCAGTGACATATTTCCCAGTAATTCGCCAACATAGACCAGCTTATAATCTTCTTTTTTTATCTGCATACCATGACTTTCAATAAAGCGCATATTCATAAGTATTATCAGGCACACTATAATAAACCGATTTTTCAATTTTCATGCAAAATAAAAGAGGTCTTGGAATAAAGGAATCTGATGTATTTTCCATCAGATTATTTTATCCTGAGACCTCTTGTGTTATCATATGGTTTTGTAACCGTGAAATAAAAAAGCAGAAACCTCCCTGACCAAAGTTTAGTTTCTGCCTTCACCTAAACATAGCTCTCGCTACATTCATACATACCTATGATAACAGTTAAAACAGA
>PPYF01411496.1_pt1 | contig 18089 bp, 19 predicted proteins | sample 1559871 | NCBI WGS metagenome assembly PPYF01 (sample SAMN08240021, study PRJNA423297) | Human gut metagenome, whole genome shotgun sequencing project.
AATAGACTCAAGAGATACTTCTATTTCTTCTCGAGTTTGGTTGTTCTTGACCTTCACTTGGCCACTTTCGACTTCGCTCTCTCCTAGAGTAATAAGAGTTTTAGCTGCAAAAACGTCAGCTGACTTGAACTGAGCTTTGAGTTTACGGTTAAGGTAATCTCGTTCTGCTTTGAAACCTTGCTGGCGAAGAGCTTGTACCAACTCTAGAGCCTTGATATTTGCTCCTTCACCAAGAACGGCGATATAAACATCTAGAGCGTTTTCGATAGGCAGTGCCACACCTTGTTTTTCAAGGACCAGAAGAAGACGCTCCACACCAAGTCCAAATCCAAAACCAGCAGTTTCAGGGCCACCAAAGTAGGCGACCAAACCATCATAACGACCACCTGCACAGACTGTTAATTCATTGCCTTCGATCTCTGTAATAAACTCAAAAATCGTGTGGTTGTAGTAGTCCAAACCACGCACCATGTTGGTATCGATGATATAGTCTACTCCAAGATTTTTCAACATTTGACGAACAGCATCAAAGTGGGCTTGGCTTTCTTCATCGAGGTAATCCAAGATAGAAGGTGCATTCTCCACTGCTGCCTTGTCTTCTTTTTCCTTAGAGTCCAAAACACGAAGAGGATTTTCTTCCAAACGACGTTGGCTATCCTTAGACAAGCTATCTTTCATAGGTGTCAAGTAGTCAATTAAGGCTTGGCGGTAAGCCGCACGACTTTCAGGATTTCCAAGAGTGTTAAGATGTAGTTTCACACCTTGAACACCGATTGCTTTCAAGAAGTGGGCCGCCATAGCGATCGTTTCCACATCTGTGGCTGGATTACTTGATCCAAAGCACTCCACACCAATCTGGTGGAATTGACGCAAACGACCTGCCTGTGGACGCTCATAACGGAACATTGGTCCCATGTAGTAGAACTTACTTGGTTTTTGAACTTCCGGTGCAAAAAGCTTGTTCTCCACATAAGAACGAACGACTGGAGCAGTTCCTTCAGGACGAAGGGTGATATGGCGATCGCCCTTGTCATAAAAATCGTACATTTCCTTGGTTACGATATCGGTTGTGTCCCCAACAGAACGGCTGATGACTTCGTAATGTTCAAAAATAGGCGTGCGTACTTCTGCATAGTTATAGCGTTTGAAAATTTCACGCGCAAAGCCTTCAACGTACTGCCATTTGGCAGACTCAGCAGGTAAAATATCCTGCGTTCCTTTTGGTTTTTGTAATTTCATAGGGAATCCTCTTTATAACTTAATAGTCCTATTTTACCATAAATGAGGGGATTGCGACAGTCGGAGGAGTAAAGAAATAGCTTCCGCCATGAGCACTTTTTATCACTTTCAACTCACGACCTATTCTAGGCTAGCATTTACAATCTACCGCAGGCATGATACAATGAGTTACATCAGATATACCAAGGAGAATTTATGAAAAAGAATATCTTGACAACCCTTGTAGCTGCCCTTGCCTACTTTCTCTGTATTGGAGTGGGTGTTCTACTAGGAAACCTTGTTGACCATACTGGAAATATGTTTTACGCCCCGGCCTTTTCTGCCCTTGTGGGTGGTAGCGTCTATATGCTACTCCTGGCAAAAGTACCTCGTTTTGGAGTGATTACAACGATTGGGCTTGTGATTTCTCTATTTTTCCTAGCTAGTAAACATGGCGCTGGAGCTTTTCTACCAGGGATTATCTGCGGGCTTGCAGCAGATGCTATCGCTCATCTAGGTCACTACAAAGATAAGATCAAAAACCTTCTTTCCTTCCTAGTCTTTGGATTTGGTACTACTGGCCCTATCCTACTGATGTGGCTAACTCCTCAGGCTTATATAGCAACCCTTGTAGCTCGTGGCAAATCTCAGGACTATATTGACCGCGTCATGGTCGCACCTAACTCTGGCACTATCCTTCTCTTTGTAGCAAGTGTCCTTATCGGTGCTCTACTTGGTGCCCTTATTGGACAAGTGCTTATTAAAAAAATTGCAGAAAAAAAACCATCATAAAAAGAGCCGATTGGCTCTTTTTTATTTATGACTTAATTTCTTGGTCAAGAAGTCTCCCAAGAATTGGATAGAAAAGATAATCAAAATGATAATGATAGTCGCCAAGATAGTCACATCGTGATTGAAACGGTTAAATCCATAAGCTATAGCTACGTTACCGATACCACCAGCACCTACTGCTCCCGCCATAGCTGTCTCACCGACAAGAGAAATCAAGGTTACAGTCGTCACACGGATCAGGTCTGGCAGACCTTCTGAAAGGTAAACACCCACGATATCCCAGAATGTAGCTCCGCTGGCCTGAGCTGCCTCAATGACACCACCATCAAGTTCTGATAAAACTACTTGAACCTGACGAGCAAAGAAAGCAAACACCGCAAAAGATAGTGGTACAATTGCGGCATTCGGCCCAATACTTGTTCCTACGATTAGATGTGAGAAGGGCGACAAGACTGCCAAGAGAATGATAAAGGGAACCGCACGGAAGATTGAAGTAATCTTATCCAAAACCCAAAAGACAAATTTATCCTCTAAGACGCCACCAGGAGCTGTCAAGACAAGGAAAAGTCCTGCAACTAGTCCTAGGAATCCCCCAATGATAAAGGAAAAAACTGTCATATAAAGCGTCAAATAAATAGCTGTTCCCCAGCCTGCTTGACCTAACCAGCCCATCTTATAGACGTTTGGTAAATATGTTTGAATCAACTCTGCCATCTCACTGTCCTCCCTTCAATACTTTTAGTTGCACACCAGCCTGACGGATGGCATCTTGAGCGCTTGCCAATGCTTCTTTTTCTCCAGACAAAACAACAACAAGCTCACCCACAGGGGTACCATCCAAAATTTCAATATTTCCATAAAGAATATTGGCTGTTACTTGGTAGTGTTTGTACAACTCATTCAAAAGTGGCTCATCTGTAGAAGCGCCTGCATACTTGAGTTGTACCAAAATGCTGTTTTCAGATAAGTGCTCTACAATTTCTTGTTTCTCAATCTTGACCATGGCTTCTTCAATACCTGTCGCAGTTGAGATAAAGTCCTGGGTCAATGGTTGCTTAGGATCTGAGAAGATTTCAAGAACACTGCCCTCTTCAATCAAGCGACCATCCTGCATCACAGCTACACGGTTAGCAATGTCTTTGACAATCTGCATCTCATGTGTAATCAAGACAATGGTCAAACCTAGCTTACGATTCAAATCTTGCAAGAGCGATAAGATTTGTTTCGTCGTCTTAGGGTCGAGAGCTGAAGTCGACTCGTCTGAAATCAAGATTTTTGGATCATTGGCCAAGGCACGCGCAATAGCCACACGTTGTTTTTGACCTCCAGAAAGTTGTGAAGGATAGTTTTCGGCACGATCTGCAAGACCTACCAAGTCTAATAATTCAGCCACTTTAGCCTTCTTATCTTTCTCGCTAAGGCCAGAGTGTTTGAGAGCAAAGGCTACGTTTTCCTCTGCTGTTTTCTGGCTCATAAGGTTAAAGTGTTGGAAAATCATCCCAATATCTTGACGTTTGCGGCGCAATTGCCCAGCAGTTAAGGTAACCTTGTTATCAAAGATTACATCATCATCAATGGTAATTCTACCTGCAGATGGTTTTTGCAAAAGATTAATAACACGTACTAGGGTTGATTTCCCTGCGCCAGAATATCCTACGATTCCATAGATATCCCCTTCTTGGATGTGAATGGTCACATCCTTGACCGCTGTGATCGTTCTTTTCTTCTGGTGAAAAGTAACGTCGATCTGATCTAACTTGATAATATCTCTACTCATAACTTCTAATCAGCTCCTCTACTAATTCAATATGGGTGTAATAATCGGCGATTCGCACATTTTCATCTCCACCATGGTCTCGGCTATTAGCATTTCCTAGACCAAAGGCAACCATCGGTACTTCTAAGGCATCAAAGACTGTATGCATAGGACCTGTCCCAGCCGTTGTTGGCAAGACCGATACGCCCTGTGGATAGAATTTCTTGGCCAGCTCAATGACATTGAGAATAGATGGTGCACTCATATCACTTCGATAACTCATCTCACCCAAGGTATAGTACAATTCTACCTTATCAAAACCGTCTTTGTCTAGTTGTTTTCGGATTTTCTCTAAAACATCATGTGGTTCTAGCCCAGGGACCAAGCGAACTTCTAGCTTGGCGCTAGCTTCTGCTGGCAGAATTGTTTTAACTCCTTGACCTTGATAACCTGACTGAATTCCTTCGATATTGAGTGCTGGTTCAAAGAAGAACCGTTTTAGAAAGGCTGTACGTTCCTCTTGTAAAAGCGGCAATTCCAAGCCATAAATCTGGCTGATCTCCTCTGGATTGCGTTGGGCATAGGTTTCAACCAAGGATAACTCACGTTCATTAGGCTCCTGCACATGATCGTACAAGCCCTCGACTAAAATACGTCCATCTGCAGATCGCAAACTTGTCAAAGCTTGAATGAGATACCAAGGAGCTGACTCTACAATTCCGCCGTAGCTAGAGTGAATATCCACATCGGCACTCTTAACCTTGGCATCAAAGGTCACAATCCCCTTGTTCCCACCAGAGATTTCTAGCTGTTCCAAAGCATTTTTAGTTCCTTGTTCCCAGATCAATAAATCTGCACCACGAAGTTTGTCCGCATGTTTTTCTAGATATTTGTCCAAGTCCATAGAGGCAGATTCTTCTGCGCCTTCCATGATGAAGCTGATATTGACTGGTAAGTCATCATGATGCTGCATATATTTTCTCAGAGCACTCAAGCGAGCAGTGATATGCCCCTTGTCATCATCAACCCCGCGTCCATACATGATACCATCACGGACAGAAAGCGTAAAAGGGTCCTCTGTCCAGACTTGGTCGCCATCCGCAGGTACTGTGTCATAGTGGTTGTAGAAAATGATAGTCTTGGCATTTGGTCGTGAACTTTTGAAATGCGCCATGACAAAGGGTGCTGTATAGCTCTCGTCAATCTCGACCTCTGCACCTACACGCTTGAAGATTTCGCCTAGATAACGAGCCACCTCTTTCAGGCCAACTTGTTGGGCAAAGACTGATTTTTTAGAAATTAAGGTACGCAAAACTTCAAAGTAATGCTGCGCTACATGATCCTTTTCAAACTTTTCAATTTGTTCTTCTTGGCTAGGAAAAACCATTTTCTCTCTACCTTTCTACTAGGACTTGTACCTTTGGAATCAATACAAGTGGATGTTCCTTTTCTTTAGTCTCTATATAAAAGCAAGAGGTGGAAAAAATCTCTCCCACCTCCCTGTGTTTATTACCAAACTGGTTGATCCAAGCCGTCTGAAGTTTCTTCGATGACTTTTTTCACTTCGTCAGTGTGGTAAGCTGCGATAATTTTCTTGATTGCATCAGCTTTAGGTGATGATTCCCAATCTTTTTTCGCAACGATGATGTTGTACCATTGTTTTGAGTTTTCGTCAGCTTGCTCTTTAAAGAGTGCTTTCTTGTAGTCCAATTTTGCTTCTGTAACAAAAGTGTTGTTGACAACCGCTGCATCAACTGATGTCAATGAACGAGCTGTTTGGCTAGCATCCAACTCAGTGATTTTCAAGTTCTTTGGATTTTCTTTGATGTTTGCGATTGTAGCAAGTTCAGTTCCTGAAACATCCAATTTAATCAAACCAGCTGATTGAAGAAGGTAAAGGGCACGGCTTTCGTTAGTAGCATCATTTGGAATTGCGATTTCACCGTTATTTGGAATTTCTTCCACTTTAGTGTACTTGTTTTCTTCACCATTTTTACCTGAGTAAAGGCGGATTGGTGAGATATAAGTATCTGCAATCGCTACAAGGTCTTGACCGTTTTCTTTGTTCCAGTTGTTCAAGAAGTTGTAGTGTTGGAAAGCGTTCAAGTCTACTTCACCATCAGCAGTTGCTTTATTTGGTTGTGAGTAGTCTGTAAACTCTGTGAATTCCAATTTAATTCCGTCTTTTTCAACCAATTCTTGAACTTTGTCCCAACGTGCTTCTTCTGAACCACTACGGTTAACAGTCGCAATTTTAACTGTTGTTGTATTGTCCGCTTTCTTGTCTGAATTTCCGCAAGCTGCAAGTGTAAGGCCTGCTACTGTAGCGATAGCTGCTACGCTTAACCATTTTTTGATTTTCATGATTCATTCTCCTTTAAAAATAATACCGTAATAGTATCTCATACTTTATTTGATTTCGCAAATTGTTATTAGATAGGCAGACATATAGTTTGAAACTATATGCCTAAAAGTTGCAAAATCATCCACCTCTCAGAGGTGGATGATTTACAAACTTATTTGATGTCAGCTTCTGCTGGGAGGTAAGAACCACCGAAGAACTGTTGAGATAATTTTTCAAGAGTTCCGTCTTTGTATAGTTCTTGGATGCGTTTGTCAACAAATGATTTCAATTCATCTTGACCTTTTGCAAGAAGTGGGTACACGTAAGGTTGTTGGTCGCTTGGAAGTTCGATTACTTTCAAGTTATCCAAACCTTGGTTTTTGATAACTGTTTCTACACCGATTTTGTCAAAAATCTTGTAGTCGAATTGTCCGTCGCTCAAACGTCCCATGATTTGTTGGAAGTCAGCTTTTGTATAGTTAAGAACAGTTGGGTTATCTGCGTGTTGTTTATTGTATTCTTCCAATTGTTTAGCGGATGTTGTTCCTTGAACGACTTCAGTAGATTTTCCACCGATATCATCAAGTGATTTGATGCTGTTGTCATCTTTCTTAACTACAAGAACGTTAGGGTTTTTAGCAGTTGGTGCTGCATATAGATATTTTTCTGCACGTTCTTTAGTGTAGCTGATGTTGTTAACCGCCATTTGGTAACGATCTGCGTCAAGACCTGCAAAGATACCTGACCATTCTGTCTTTTCAAACTTGACATCATATTTGTCAGAGTCTTTAAAGATAGCACGAATAACTTCGATTTCGTAACCAGTCAGCTCACCATTTTCTTCATAGTTAAATGGTTTTGGTGAAGCGTTGGTTGCAACGATAATTTCTTTCTTACCAGATGTTGCTTCACTAGTTGCAGCATCTTTCTTCTCACCACCTGAGCAAGCTGCTAATGCACCCGCGGCAACAAGCCCTAGGGCAGCAAGTGATGAATATTTAACGATTTTTTTCATGATAAATCCTCCAAAATAAAATACAGTCTAATCTTAACAGAAAAATTAGGATTGCGCCATTATATGATTTCTATATTTGTGATAGGTTTTCTTTATGGCTGATTAAAAGACCAAACGTAGGACTGCTATCAAGACCACTCCAAAGAGAACCGTCCCCACCAGATTGCGGTAGCGAAAGGCTACAAAGGCTGTCGGAAAGACTACTAAAAAGTCCAACCATTTTATCTGTGGGAAGCTTCCAACTTTTCCGCTCACAACACTTGAAAGAATCAAGGCAAAGATAATTGAAACTGGGAGAAATTTCAAAAAGCGCTCTACGATAGGCGGCAAACCCTTGTACTTGGCAAGGATGAAAGGAATCACTCTCGGAATCCAAGTCACCAAACCAGAAAAGACGATTGCCATTAAAATATATTTACTGACCATCTAAAATCACCCCCATGGTACAACCTAGCAAGGTCGCAAACAGGACAGCTAGCGACTGAGACACTACTGTCAAGAGTACAAAAAAGGAAACAGCAACAACTCCCAGAATGATGAAGAGATTGCGTAAGGGAATCCGTTTTTGCATAATCTGAAACTGGGAAGTGAAAATCCCAATAAACATCCCCACTAGGGCAAAATCTAGACCAAAAACTTCCGGATTTGGCAAAAGGCCACCTAGAGCAGTTCCGACAACTGTTCCCAAAAACCAAGAAATATAGCTATTGAGATTGTTTCCATGCATCCACATAGGGTTGACCTTATCCGTATGAACTAGCTCTCCCATCAAGACCCCGTAAGTCTCATCGGTCAAGAGACTGGACATTCCGATATTATGCCATAAGCTAGTATGACGGAAATAGGTCGACGCATGCAAACTCAGCAAGAAGAGACGCAGATTGATCAAAAAGACGGTCATAGCAATAGCTGCCACAGGCGCTTGAACTGCTATCAAGGCTATCATGGCAAACTGGGCACTTCCAGCATAGACAAAGAGGCTCATCAAGCCCATTTCCACAGGTGTTACGTAGGGCGCACCGATAATCCCACAAGCAAGGCCGATACTAACATACCCTAGGGCAGTCGGCATAGCTGCCTGGACCCCTTCCAAAAATCCTTTTTCTTTCATAAACCTCCTCATTCTTACAAATACAGCATTCTACAACTACTAAACGTTCAAAACAAGATCGCTAGGGTATCTACCATCTGGATTGATCGATTCGAATATTATATTGGTTGTTCTCAGGATTATCCTCATCCTCATATTCTGTAGGATAAACATCAATCCAGAGCTCTCTCATTTGCCCTTTCAGTTTGACTTTATAGCGATAGCCATCATCGTATAATCCCACTGTCTCGGTAGTTACGGATTTGATAGTCGGAAGAGCTTCAATTTCTGCTTTCATATCTTGGGTTATTTTATAAAGTACTTCCTTCTGTTGAGCCTTGGAAGCCACAGGAAAATAAACAGACGCCCCTTGTAAACGATGCGATTTTGAAAAGGTAACGGTCACTCGGCCACTGTAATTTTTCCATTTAAAGTTTTCGTAGTCATAGAAAAGGCGCCCAGTTTTATAGAGATAGGGATCTCTTGCATGCCAAGGATCGTGATAGCCAGTTTCTGTTTCTTCTACTATTTCATGAGGTTTTCCAAACGCTTTTTCAAAAGATTCGAGGGGCGTATTAAAAGAAACGGATTCAAACATGACCAATTGCGTCTTTTGAAACATTCGAAAAACCATTAAAGACAGCAACAATGCCACTATGGCAAGTGCCGTACTCATTATTTTTTTAAATCTCATATTTCTACTATACTAAAAAACTCGGGCATTTGTCCAAGATAAAAGAGTTAACCTTAGGCTAACTCTCTATTCCATGGTATCAAAAGCCAGGCTAGGTTTGGCATTTAACTCCAAGCCTGCAAAATTTTCTTTGTTCCACTCGCTAACGCTAGCATAGGCAATCATTCCCGCATTATCTCCGCAAAGTCGCAGAGGTGGAATGATAACCTTGACGTCGGTGATTTCAGCCGCTAAGCGTTCTCTGAGGCCTTTATTAGCAGCGACGCCACCAGCCACGACTAGGGTTTTAACAGGGTATTTCTCTAAGGCCTTCTTGGTTTTTGCCATGAGAATATCCATGACTGCTGCTTGGAAGGAAGCAGATAGGTCTTCCTTGGATAAGCTTTCTCCCTTTTGCTCGGCATTGTGGTGCAGATTGATAAAGGCTGACTTCAAACCTGAGAATGAAAACTCAAGATTGTCATCCTTGATCATAGCACGAGGGAAGTCATACACATCCTGACCTTGATGAGCCAACTCGTCAATCTCCCGACCTGCTGGATAGGTCAAGCCCATAACACGACCGACCTTATCATAGGCTTCACCAACTGCATCATCACGGGTCTCCCCAACAATCTTATAATCACCAGCTTCAGAAACATAGACCAACTCTGTGTGTCCACCACTGACTAGAAGGGCTAGCAAAGGAAACTCCAAGGGTTCCACACTTTGAGCCGCCATGAGGTGACCAGCCATGTGGTTCACAGGAATCAAAGGAAGGCCATGAGCCCAAGCAAATGCCTTAGCAGCTGACAAACCAACTAGCAAGGCTCCAACCAATCCTGGTCCATACGTAACGGCAACAGCTGTCACGTCCTCTTCGGTAATCCCTGCCTCTGCTAGAGCTTCCTCGATACAAGCTGTGATAACTTCGACATGGTGACGACTGGCTACTTCTGGTACTACACCACCAAAGCGCTTGTGACTTTCAATTTGACTAGCAATGACATTGGACAAGAGCTCATCGTCGTTTTTTAAGACGGCGACACTGGTCTCATCACAGGATGTCTCAAATGCTAAAATATATCTATCCTTCATCTATTTCTCTCTTCATGATAATGGCATCCTCAACTGGATCATGGTAGTAGGCCTTTCTCTCAGCGATGACCGCCATTTTTTCTTTCTTGTAAAATGCTTGCGCTCGTTGATTTGACCTTCTGACTTCGAGAAAAATCTCCTTGTCTGTCGGTAATTGAGCAAATAAGACTGATGCTATCCCATGTCCCTGATAAGCTTTCTTGACAGCGATTTGCAAGACTTCTGCTTCAAATAAATTTTCCTGCACTGCTAGAAAACCAATCACTTCTACCCCATCGAAAGCAAGAGCATACCAAGTCTGATCTTGAGACAGGTCTGCTTGGATTTGTTCCAAGTTCCAAGGGCTAACTGGGTAAACATCCGTCATGACAGCGTAAATTGCCTGCGCCAAATCAGGTTGCTGTTGGATTCGTTTGATTTCTATCATAGGCGTTTGATGTAGGATTCACCAGACTCAGTGTGATTCTTGAGCCAGTTTTCCTCAGCTTCGACACGTTTGAGGTAATTCGGCACAAAGTCGTGCAGGGTGTCTGCTTTCTTGTCCCAAGCCCAAAGAGCTAGATCGGTTGCATTTGGTAAGGTTTCTTGATAGTTAGCCTGTGGTAGTTGTTCTTGAATCTGCTCCACAAAGGCTCCCACTTCACCAACAAAAGTGACTTGTTCAGCATCCTTGACTTGCTCCAAAACTTCTGCAAAGGACAGATGCGCCTCTGGAAAGACAGGTTGAGCATTTTCATAAAATCCTGCATAAACATTGTTACGACGTGCGTCCATCAAGGGAACCACCAGACCTTCCTGCTGGCTTGGTACCAGAGCTAAAAGGCTAGACATCCCGACCAACTCAATGTTCAGGGTATGAGCCAAGGTCTTGGCAGTCGCTACCGCAATTCGCAAACCTGTGTAACTACCTGGCCCCTCTGCCACTACGATTCGATCCAAGTCCTTTGGTGTCAAATCTAGACTGGCCATCAAAAAATCAATGGCAGGCATGAGGGTAATACTGTGATTTTTCTTGATATTAATCGTGGTCTCAGCAAGAAGCTGCTTGTCCTCTAAAATAGCTAGAGAAAGAGCCTTGCTGGACGTATCAAAAGCTAATACTTTCATAACACATTCCTATCTTTTTGTCTGTTTACTATTATACTACAAAAGCCGACACATGGGAATTTTCTTTGTTTCCAAACAAGAATGCCCTGCCAAACAGACAGGACAAGCACTCAAGAATTCAAACCAAAGTAAAATACGAACCAGACCACATAGGTCACTAGGAGAAGGAAAAATGAATACAGAGTCACGAAGCTAATCTTCCAAATGAGCTTGGCTTTCCGATACTCTAGCCGAGTATACAAAATATTGCCTCCATAAACACAGACAACAAATCCCGCAAAGGCCAGAAGACGAATGATAATAGCTAGTTGAAACATGTCCTGCCCTCCTTCATAAGGAAAAACCTCTTTTCTAACTTTATTATAGCACTTGATTCCAAAGTCTTCAAATACTTGTATCGGGCAAAATGAAACACATTTCAGGCTCCTTACTTTCATGTTTCCTGCTTTTACTAATTCCCCTTTTTATGTTATAATTGAGATAATTGTAACGAATCAAGGTCAATACAGGCAGAAAATGAAATAGAAACAAACAGCTTCAAGCTGGTAATTTTTTGAATACAGCTGACCTGAAAACAGAAAGGAAACACATGATTTACAAAGTTTTTTATCAAGAAACAAAAGACCGTAGCCCACGTCGTGAAACAACACGCTCACTTTACTTAGACATCGATGCTAGTTCAGAACTTGAAGGACGCATTGTTGCCCGTGAACTTGTTGAAAAAAACCGCCCAGAATATAACGTAGAATACATCGAACTCTTATCTGACAAACTACTTGACTACGAAAAAGAAACTGGCGCATTCGAAGTTACGGAGTTCTAATATGGCCTATACTCTTAAACCAGAAGAAGTAGGCGTTTTTGCCATTGGTGGTCTAGGAGAAATCGGTAAAAATACATACGGAATCGAATACCAAGACGAAATCATCATCGTTGATGCAGGGATTAAATTCCCTGAGGATGATCTTCTTGGTATCGACTACGTTATCCCTGATTACTCTTACATTGTCGAAAATATCGATCGCGTCAAGGCTCTCTTGATTACCCACGGACACGAGGACCATATCGGAGGGATTCCGTTCTTGCTCAAGCAAGCAAATATCCCTATCTATGCAGGACCTCTAGCTCTTGCCTTGATCCGTGGCAAACTCGAAGAGCACGGGCTTTTGCGCAACGCTACACTTCACGAAATCAACCACAATACTGAGTTGACCTTTAAAAATCTTAAGGCAACCTTCTTTAGAACAACCCACTCAATTCCAGAGCCTTTGGGTATCGTTATTCACACACCTCAAGGGAAAATCGTTTGTACGGGTGACTTCAAGTTTGACTTTACACCAGTTGGTGAACCTGCAGACTTGCACCGTATGGCAGCTTTAGGCGAGGACGGCGTACTTTGTCTTCTCTCTGACTCGACAAATGCCGAAGTGCCAACCTTTACAAACTCTGAAAAAGTCGTTGGTCAGTCTATCATGAAGATTATCGAAGGTATCGAAGGACGGATCATCTTTGCATCCTTTGCCTCAAATATCTTCCGTCTCCAACAAGCAACAGAAGCTGCTGTTAAGACCGGTCGTAAAATCGCAGTCTTTGGACGCTCTATGGAGAAGGCCATTGTCAACGGGATTGAACTCGGCTACATCAAAGCTCCTAAGGGAACCTTCATCGAGCCAAATGAAATTAAAGACTACCCTGCGGGTGAAATTCTTATCCTTTGTACGGGAAGTCAGGGTGAGCCTATGGCCGCTCTCTCACGTATCGCTAACGGAACCCACCGTCAGGTGCAACTCCAACCCGGTGATACTGTTATCTTCTCATCAAGCCCAATTCCAGGAAATACCACTAGCGTTAACAAATTGATTAACATCATTTCTGAAGCTGGAGTTGAAGTTATCCATGGTAAGATTAACAATATCCACACATCTGGACACGGTGGTCAACAAGAGCAAAAACTCATGCTCCGCCTCATCAAGCCAAAATACTTCATGCCTGTTCACGGTGAATACCGTATGCAGAAAGTCCATGCTGGACTAGCTGTAGACACTGGAGTAGAAAAGGACAACATCTTTATCATGAGCAATGGTGATGTGCTTGCTCTTACTGCAGATTCTGCTCGTATCGCAGGACATTTCAATGCTCAGGATATCTACGTCGATGGTAATCGTATCGGTGAAATCGGTGCAGCAGTCCTAAAAGATCGTCGCGATCTATCGGAAGATGGTGTCGTCCTTGCTGTCGCAACCGTTGACTTCAAATCTCAGATGATTCTATCTGGACCTGATATTCTCAGCCGTGGTTTTGTCTATATGCGTGAGTCTGGTGACTTGATTCGTCAAAGTCAACGTATCCTTTTCAATGCGATTCGTATCGCTTTGAAAAACAAAGATGCCAGCATTCAGTCTGTCAATGGCGCCATTGTCAATGCTATTCGACCATTCCTTTACGAAAACACTGAACGTGAACCAATCATCATCCCGATGATTCTCACACCAGATGAAGATGAAGAATAATAAAAAATTCTCTGAAATCGTATGATTCCAGAGATTTTTTTATTTAACGACAATTTCGTAACGTGTTTTGCTTGTGAAAGTTTCACCTGCTTTGAGGATGACTTGATCTTTCAGATCACTATGAATAGCATCTGGTAAAGCTTGCGCCTCAAGAGCAATCCCATTGTGTTGAATCATTGGTTGACCAGCGATAATGACACTATCATCGACAAAGTTTGCTGTGTAGACTACAAAGCAAGGAGCTTCTGTTTTAAAGAGTAAGAAGCGACCTGAACCTTGGTCATAGAGGAAACCACCATTATCATGTCCTACAGGAAGAGCAAATGGATGATCCAAACCAGATACGAGTTGAATCTGCTCATCTTCGTCTGCAAAAATATCCTTAAGCAAAGCTCCATTGTAGATATGCTTGACCACATCACGATTAGCATCTGGAGTTTTAGCGGGCACGCCATCTGGAGCGATTGGATAGATGCCTTCTGTGTTCAATTGGAAGACATGGCGGTCAATCGTCTGCATGAAATCACCTGACAGGTTAAAGTAGCTATGATTGGTCGGATTAACCAAGGTATCCTGGTCCGTCGTCACCTTGTAGCTAACTTCGTAAGCGCCATTTTCTTCCAAGTGATAGCTAATCCAGATTTTAAGATTTCCAGGAAAACCTCCTGTACCGTCTGTTCTTTCTGTGTAAAGAGTCAAGCCATGGTCACTCACCTCAACTAGCTCAAACAAACTAGAATCCCAACCTGTTGAGCCACTGTGGTTACAGTTGCTAGCATTATTAACTTCAAGGTCATAGGTTTTGCCATTGAGTTCGAAAGCCGCACCTGCGATACGACCAGCAACAGGACCTACACTTGCTCCATGTTTAGGGCTGTTCCCCACATAGCTTTCAAAATCATCAAAGCCTAGGATGACATTGGCAAAATTGCCAGCCTTATCAGGAGTTACATAGCGTAGAATTGTCGCACCGTAAGTCATGACTTCTAGTTGGTAGCCAGCATCTGTCTCAAAACGATAGGCTAGGACATCCTTGCCATCTACTTTCCCAAATACACGTTCTGTGTATGCTTTCATCCTTCTCTCCTTATTATTTGAATTCGTGAATAATAACACCTTGAACGACGCGGTTGACTGTACCTGTAGGTGATGGTGTATCAGGTCTGTTGCCAACTTTAAGCGAAGTCAAAAGGGCAAACAACTGTCCGTAAACAATATAAGGGAATACGCGGTAAACGTCATTCAAAACTCCGCCACAGCCAAGTGCTACTTCCTTAACGTTCTCAAGGCCAAAGGCTTGGTCACTCAAGAGAACAACTCGACGAGCAATTTTGTCACCTGCAACTTCACGAACCAAGTCTAAGTCATACTTACGAGTATAGTCTGTCGTAGTACCAAAGACTAAAACTACAGTATCTTCATTGATAAGAGATTTTGGACCGTGACGGAAGCCGACAGGGCTTTCATACATAGTTGCTACCTGACCAGCTGTCAACTCTAAAATCTTGAGTTGCGCTTCATGAGCAAGTCCGAAGAATGGGCCTGCACCTAGATAAATCACTCGGTTAAAGTCTAGGTCTACCAACTCTTTCACATCTGCCACATTGTCAAGAACATTACGAGCTAGACTAGAAAGCACTTCAAAACGTTGAGCCTTAACAGCAAATTCTGTTGGGTCAAAGACCAAGAGAGCTGTCAACATCATAGAGGTAAAACTAGAAGTCATAGCAAACCCAGCATCGTTGGAAGCTGCAGGTTGCAAAAGCAAGAGGTTGCGGTCATCACCGTGTGCTTGGAGGGCCAATTTCCCTTCAGCCGCACATGTGATTGTTACTTGATAAAGCTCATCAACTAAAGCTTTTGCCAAGTCAACTGTTGCCACACTCTCAGGTGAGTTTCCACTACGTGCGAATGATACCAAAACAGTTGCTACATCTTTTTTCAAATATGCTTGTGGATTAGCAACAATATCTGTTGTCGCAATAGCATTGAAATTCCATTTACGTTCGTCATAGATTTCTTTAAAGTAAGGAACTAGGGTATCACCTACATAAGCTGAAGTTCCAGCACCAGTCAGGATAACCTTGATGTAGTCATGTTTATCTGCAATTCCTTGCAAGAATGCGGCAATTTCATCACGGCGTTCTTGATAGGATTCAAAAGCTTCCTTCCAAACTTCTGGTTGTTGGTAAATTTCGCGTGTGGTGATCTCTGCTCCCAACTCAAGCAAATCTTCTTTTGTATAATCTAGCATTGAAAACCTCTAATCTAATATTGTTTCTTGATTGAAAACATGGGAATGGGAGTTGCTCCCATTCCCATGTCTATTTTCTATAAGATGACTTGTGACATCTTATTCATCTTCATCGTCATCGAAGCTAGCCAATAAATCATTAACTTTCACAATGCTTTCTGACGCACGACTCTTGTAGTCTGCATCGATGCCAGTTAGGCTTGCATTGATAAATTCAATGACCATTGGAAGATTCATTCCTGCATAAAGTTCAATGTCGCGACCTTCCATAATTAGACGGCTCACCACGTTACATGGTGTTCCACCCAGAAGATCTGCAAAGACTAGGAAATCATCCAAACCTTCAACAGCAGCTTCAAATTTTGCAGTAAATTCTTCTGGTCCATCTTCTGGAAGAAGAGCTACCGCATGAATGTTGTCTTGTGGTCCCATAATCATTTCTGTGCTACCTTTAAGTTCTTCACAGAAACGACCGTGACTCACTAAAATCAATGATTTAGCCATAAATTATGCGCCCATTCCAAGTGCAAATTTACCAAAGGCAGAAAGAGCCAAGGCAAGCACAATAATGATACCGATAGCTTTTGTAGAGTTCATACCTTTCTTACCAAGCAACCAGAAGATGAAGGCAGTGAAGATTGCTGGAAGCAAACGTGGGAAGATTGAGTTCAAGATGTCTTGGAAGTCAATCATCTTTTCACCGATTGGCAATTTGTAAGAAATATCAAAGTTGATCATTGTTGCTACAAGAGCACCCATCATGAATACACCAAGTACAGATGCAGCTTCAATCAAAGCTGTCAAAGTACTTTGCATGTTGTTGATAAGGTTAACCCCTTCTTTGTAGGCGAATTCCAACTGTTTCCAACGGAAGATGTCATAAGCTACTGCAACTGCGATCCAAAGGAAGATACCCCAAGGTTGACCAGCGATAGCCATTGTTGCAGCGATAGATCCCATGATAGCAGGAACAAGTGAACCAAAGATAGTATCTCCAAGAGGAGCGAATGGTCCCATCAAACCTGTCTTGATACCGTTAACCGCATCTTTTGAACCAACGCCATCTTTTTCTTCCATAGCAAGGTCAAAACCAGCGATGATTGTGTGGAAGAATGGTGAAGTGTTGAAGAATTGAGTATGAACTTTCATCATTTCTTTCAACTCAGGAGTTCCATCTCCATACATTTTACGCAATTGTGGCAAGATCATGTAAAGGTAACCTGATGCTTGCATACGTTCGTAGTTCCATCCCAATTGGAAAGTGAACAAGCTACGTTTGTTAATTTGATTAAAATCTTCTTTTGTTAATTTGTAATTAGAATTCGTCATCTTCAATTTCCCCACTTTCTGATGGTGTAGAAGGTGCTGCTACAGCAACTTTTTGGCTGTTCTTGAAGTGAACAACCGCAAGGAAGATACCTACGATAGAGATACCGATCATAGACAATCCTTTGAAGTTGTTAACAAAGCCAATTTTTTCAGCAACTTCAGCAGGAAGAGTGCCAATGATTCCAGCAACTGCTCCACCAAGACTTGTTACGTTTGAGTAAAGAACAGTCAACATAGCTGTCAAACCGAATCCCATAGCAAGGTAGTGAAGGTTACGTTTAACTGGAAGGTAACGAAGCAAGATAGCGAATCCAAGACCTGGAAGCATACGACCTGCAAGAGTCAAACCGTCTGCAACCCATTGGTATTCTTTAACAAGGTTTACAACACCTTGTACGAATTCTCCACCGAAAGCAAGGGCGAAGAATACTGGAAGGGCACGAGATAGAGCCCAAGGAAGCGCACCAAGAAGGTAGTTACGTTCGATTGCTTTATAGTCAAAGCGTTCGATCGCAGCATCAATACGGTGAGCGAAGAATGTTGTAGTCATACGACCAAGTACGTCGAAGTAAGTCAAAAGTGCTGCTACTGGTACAGCGATTGTAGTGATCGCAAGGTCAGTTTCGATTCCTTGTGAAACTGAGAAAGCAGTCGCAAGAACCGCACCAGAAGTTGCGTCGATACGAGAAGCACCACCAAAGGTACCTACCCCAAGTACGAACAGCTGTAAGCTACCACCGATAAACAAACCAGTTGTCAAATCTCCCATGACTAAACCAGTAATGAAACCAGCGAATACAGGCGAACCTGCAGAAGAAACGATCGTCAACTCATCACAGATTTGATAAGCTGAGTACAAAGTGAGAAGTAAAATTTGCCACCATTGTATCATAACAATGACCT
>PPYF01386476.1_pt1 | contig 18084 bp, 14 predicted proteins | sample 1559871 | NCBI WGS metagenome assembly PPYF01 (sample SAMN08240021, study PRJNA423297) | Human gut metagenome, whole genome shotgun sequencing project.
TGTTCGTGGCCCTCACTTTGCGAGCAAAGTGAGCTACAATGCTGGCGCCGCAACAGACGATTATGCGGGCCAGTGCAAATCTCCGCTGCGAGGGCGCTACCGCTAACTTTTGATAATTCAATTTTGAACGCCCTACCTTTGGCCGCTTTTGTTTTTTGCAAGAGCAAGGGGATAGGCAGGGCGCAAACGGCAGGCATCGCCCGTTGGTCTTTCGCAGCTGTCGCGTTCTCTATCCATCCCCCTCCGTGTGCAAAAAATAGGCTGCAAAAATAAAAATCCTATATATATAAGGTGTAAAAGCGTTTTTTTTCATACTTTTGCGGGCAAAATAGAAAAACTGCAAGTGGGCGCTAAGCGTTGAATTTGAGATTTTCCCCGATACCTTCTTGTCCTTCCGAGACGATTTGAGGCTGTTCCTGTGACGTTGTGCAGGTTTCCTCTGAGACAGCGTAAGCCTTTTCCTGTCAGAGCGAAGTAGGAATGGCTGTCGGGGAAGTCAAGCAGGTGCCTGCCCCTTTTCTAATGTAATACTGAACACCAACCTATGCAAAAGAACTTAGTAATCGTTGAGTCACCGGCAAAAGCTAAAACCATTGAGAAATTCCTTGGCGAGGACTTCAAGGTGATGTCAAGTTACGGACACATACGCGACCTGAAGAAGAAAAACTTCGGCGTTGACCTCGAAACCTTCAAGCCGGAGTATGAGATTCCGGACGACAAGAAAAACGTGGTCAAAGAACTTCGCGCACAAGCCCGGAAAAGTGAGGCCGTGTGGCTCGCATCCGATGAGGACCGCGAGGGAGAAGCCATCTCGTGGCACTTGGCAGAGGTTTTGAAAATCAATCCGCAAGAATCCAAGCGCATTGTTTTCCATGAAATCACCAAGCCCGCCATCCTCGATGCCATTGCCCATCCGCGACACATCGACCTCAATCTTGTCGACGCGCAGCAGGCCCGCCGCGTGCTCGACCGCTTGGTCGGTTTCAAACTTTCGCCGGTGCTCTGGCGGCGTGTTCGCCCGAGCCTCTCGGCAGGCCGTGTGCAGAGCGTTGCCGTTCGTCTCATCGTTGAACGTGAGCGCGAGATAGAAGCCTTCCAAAGCGAAGCCAGCTACCGTGTGACGGCTGTGTTCACCCTTCCCGAAAGCGGAAAGACCCTGCGTGCAGAGCTCTCCAAGCGTTTCCCAACGGAGGAAGCCGCAGCCGCCTTCCTCGAACAGTGTAAAACGGCCACTTTCACCATCAAGGCCGTCAACACCCGTCCAGCAAAACGCACGCCAGCGCCGCCCTTCACCACTTCCACCCTTCAGCAGGAAGCAGCCCGTAAGCTCGGTTTCCCCGTGGCCATGACCATGCGTGTGGCCCAGGCATTGTATGAAGCCGGATTGATCACTTATATGCGTACCGACTCCATGAACCTTTCAGACCTCTGTCTGAACGCCTGCGGACCGGTCATCACGGAGAAAATGGGCGCCGAATACCATCAGCGCCGCCATTACCACACGCACGCCAAGGGCGCACAGGAGGCCCACGAAGCCATCCGCCCGACCGATATGCGTCGCGAAACCATTTCCGGTTCTTCACAAGAGAAACGCCTTTACGACCTCATCTGGAAACGCACCATCGCCTGTCAGATGGCCGATGCGCAGATGGAGAAGACAACGGTCAGCATTGATGTTGCCAGTGCCTCTTCCAATATTAATTCTTCAAGCAACGAATGCTTCGTGGCCAACGGAGAAGTTATCAAATTTGAAGGCTTCCTCAAAGTCTATCGCGAGAGCCAGGAAAACGATGGCGACCTCGAAGAAGACACCTCCATCCTCCCGCCAGTGAAGGAAGGAGAAACGCTCACGGCGCAGGAAGTCACGGCCAGCGAGCGTTTCACGCAACAGCCCCCGCGTTACACCGAAGCCTCCTTGGTGCACAAAATGGAAGAACTCGGCATCGGCCGTCCTTCCACCTACGCCCCCACCATCTCCACCATCCAGCAGCGCCAGTATGTGGCGAAGGGAGAGAAAGAAGGCACGCCGCGAGAATATCGCGTCTTGAAACTCCAGGGCGACACGGGAGAAATCACCAAGCAGATCAATACAGAAAAAACCGGTTCGGAGAAGGGCAAACTCGTCCCGACCGACATCGGCATCGTGGTCAATGACTTCCTGGCGGAGAATTTCCCAGAAATCATGGACTATAATTTCACGGCCAACGTTGAGAAAGACTTCGACGCCGTGGCCGACGGAGAGAAAAACTGGACCGAACTCATTCGCCACTTCTACGAAAATTTCGAACCCCAGGTGGAGAAAACTCTCAACCAAAAGACCGAACACAAGGTGGGAGAGCGTGAGTTGGGCGTCGATCCCGTGTCGGGTCGCGTTGTATCGGTGAAAATTGGCCGCTTCGGTCCGATGGTTCAGATGGGAGTGGCCAGCGATGAGGAAAAACCTACGTTTGCCACACTGCCGCCGCAGTTCAGCCTGTCGAGCATCACGCTCGAAGAAGCCCTCGAGCTCTTCAAACTCCCCCGCACCCTCGGCACCTTCGAAGACGCTCCAGTGGTGGTCAACGCAGGTCGCTTCGGCCCCTACGTGCTCCACAACAAAAAATACGCCTCGCTCGACAAGGGCGAAGACCCCATGAGCGTCACCCTCGAGCGGGCCGTTGAACTCATCCTTGCCAAGCGCGAGGCTGAGGCCAAGAGCCATCTCAAGTCTTTCGAGGAAGAGCCCGATATGGAAATCAAAAACGGTCGCTACGGCCCCTACATCGTCTTCAGCGGAAAGAACTACAAGATTCCCAAGGCGCAGGCCGACAAAGCGGCGGAGCTGACGCTGGAAGAATGCCGCCAGATTATCGAGCAGGAGCAGAAAAAGCCAGCCAAAACAACGCGCAAGCGCACCACCACCCGCGCCAAAAAACAATAAGCATTCATGAAGAGCATCACCCTCATCGGCTACATGTGTGTCGGGAAGACCACTGTTGGGAAAGCCTTGGCCAAAAGCCTCGGCTGCACGTTCTACGACCTCGACTGGTACATCGAAGAGCGTTTCCACAGCAAGGTCTCGCAAATCTTCGCAGAGAAAGGCGAAGAGAAATTTCGCGACCTGGAGCAGCGCATGCTCCACGAAGTGGCGGAGTTTGAAAACATCGTGCTCTCGTGTGGCGGCGGCACGCCCTGCTTCTTCGACAACATGGACTATCTCAATAGCGTCTCCGAGACCTTCTATCTGAAAGCCTCTCCCGAAACGCTCTGCCGCCACATCGCCATGAGCCGTGGCGACCGTCCGCTTCTCAAAGGCAAATCGCCCGAAGAAATCCGTGCATTTGTCGAGCAGCAGTTGCAGGCGCGTGAGCCCTTCTATGAAAAGGCCAAACACGTGGTGGACATCAATGTGCTCGACTCCTTCGAGAAGATCGACGACATTGCCAAAATCATCCGCCACACACTCAATATTTAGAGTCCCACAAAAACGGCGTGCTGCGCCTTCTTCTTTCGGAGGCGCCAGACACTTCCCGTTCATCCACTTATCTTTTTACCACTAAGTCGTATTCAGCAAATGAGAAAATGGAGAATTGAAGATTCCGAAGAACTCTACAACATCAAAGGATGGGGAGTTAGCTATTTTGGAATCAACGAACAAGGGCATGCCTATGTCTGTCCGCGCAAAGACGGTGTCAAGGTCGACCTCAAAGACGTGGTCGATGAGTTGGCCTCGCGTGACATCACCGCGCCCGTGCTCTTGCGTTTCCCCGACATTCTGGACAACCGCATTGAGAAAACAGCCGACTGTTTTCAGCGTGCAGAAAAAGAATATAACTTCCAGGCCGACCACTTCATCATCTTCCCCATCAAGGTCAACCAAATGCGACCAGTCGTGGAAGAAATCATCAGCCACGGAAAAAAATACAACCTCGGACTCGAAGCGGGTTCGAAGCCTGAGTTGCATGCCGTCTTGGCCACCAACATGGACAGCGACAGCCTCATCATCTGCAACGGTCATAAAGACCAGAACTTCATCGAGCTTGCGCTCTTGGCTCAAAAAATGGGCAAGCGCGTGTTCCTCGTGGTTGAAAAACTGCCCGAACTCCTCACCATCGCCCGCACCGCAGAGAAAATCGGCGTGAAGCCCAACCTTGGCATCCGCATCAAACTGGCCACGGCGGGCTCTGGCAAATGGCAGGAGAGCGGTGGCGACGCTTCAAAGTTCGGCCTTAACTCCACCGAGCTCCTCGAGGCTCTCCGTCTGCTCGATGAGATGGGGCTTCACGACTGTCTCAAGCTCATCCACTTCCACATCGGGTCGCAGATCACCAAAATCCGCCGCATCTCCACCGCCCTGCGCGAAGCCGCCCAGTTCTACGTGCAGCTCCATGCGATGGGCTTCAACATCGAGTTTGTCGATTGCGGAGGCGGTCTCGGCGTTGACTACGACGGCACGCGCTCCAGCAATTCCGAAAGTTCCGTCAACTATTCCATCCAGGAATATGTCAACGACTGCGTCTACACCTTCGTCGATGCTGCCAACAAGAGTGGCATACCACACCCCAACATCATCACCGAGGGCGGCCGCTCCTTGACGGCCCACCATTCCGTCTTGATTCTCGACGTGCTCGAAAGCGTTTCCATGCCGCGCATGGACGAGAGTTTCCATCCCTCGGAAAACGACCACCAGCTCGTTCACGACCTGACGGAAATCTGGGACAAACTCTCAACGCGCTCCATGCTGGAAGACTGGCACGATGCCGAGGACATCCGCGACGAGGCCCTCGACCTCTTCCGCCACGGCATCATCGACCTCCGCACCCGTGCCCAGATTGAGAGCCTCTATTGGAGCATCTCGAGCGAGATTGCCGAATTGGCCCACCATCAGAAGCACGTGCCCGACGAGTTGCGTAAGCTCGACAAGATGATGGCCGACAAATATTTCTGCAACTTCTCCCTCTTCCAGTCGATGCCCGATGCCTGGGCCCTCGACCAACTCTTCCCCATCATGCCCATTGAGCGTTTGGACGAAAAACCCACGCGCTCGGCCACGTTGCAGGACATCACCTGCGACTCCGATGGCAAGATTTCCAACTATGTCAACTATAACCAGCAGACCAGCTATCTGCCGCTCCACGCCATCAAGTCGGGCGACCACTATTACATCGGTGTGTTCCTCGTTGGCGCCTACCAGGAAATCCTGGGCAATATGCACAACCTCTTTGGAGACACCAATGCCGTGCATATAACGGTTGACAACGAGGGCTACAGCATCGACAAAACCATCGACGGCGAAACCGTTGCCGACGTCCTGGAGTATGTTCAGTACGACCCCAAGCGCCTCGTGCGTCGTCTCGAATCGTGGGTGAGCAAGGCTGTCAAAGAAGGACGCATCACCATTGAGGAAGGCAAGGAGTTTATCTCCAACTACCGTTCCGGCCTCTATGGCTATACCTATCTGGAATAATGCCACTTCCACTTTGCGGACGAACCATATTTTATCACATTGCTGCCACGCGGCCAGAGTCTCACGAGGATTCTGCCGCGTGGCTTTTGTGTTTACGGGTCATATGGTCAGTGACAGAAAGCGGTGGCGTGTTGAAGCGCCTCGCCGCAGGATAGGTTGGGCAGGGGAAGGCGAAAAGACAGTTGGCAATGGCAGCGTATTATACGAAGAGCTGGAAAAAAGATACAAGCAAAAATAATAGCAAAAGTATTTGGTAAGGGTAGAAATTTTACTACCTTTGCAATGTCAAGCAAATAATGTATATAACAATGAAGTACACAGAATTTCACCGAAGAATTAAGGCCAAGGGCTGGAAATTCGACCATGCTGAAGGTTCGCACTACTTTTACACCAAGGACGGCAAGCTTTCGCCCCCAGTTCCCTTTCATGGAGCAAAGGAGGTGCCCGAACCATTACGGCGGAGCATAGCGCGAGCGATGGGTGTTTAATGTAAATGCAGAAAAGAAAGAGGTGCGTCCCCTGTCCTCCTTAAAATAATACATATAAGATAATATATAAGATTATGGCAAACGAAATTATAATGCGTATTTCGGCAAGTGCCGACAACTTCGGCGCATGCTCTGAAAACTGCCCTGGCATTTGGGCAGCAGGTGACACCGTGGAAGCCTGCAAGGCCGACACTTTACAAGCCATCGAGTTAATAAAAAAGAACTTGCCGCGCGAGGATTGGCCCGAACCTCTGAAGGCAGGCGAATATGAGATTATTTGGCGGTATGATACCGAGAGCTTTTTGTACTATTATGGTAGCTTTATATCTCTTGCAGGTATGGAGCGTATCACGGGTATAAATCAAAAGCAGCTTTGGGCATACATGCACGGTCGCAAAAAACCGCGGCAAGCACAAAAAGAGAAGATAACAAATGCCTTGCACCGCTTTGCCAATGAACTGGCGGCGGCTGTAATGCTTTAGGTTGGTTCTATTTGTTTGACAGCTTTGGAAATCAGTCGAAGTTATCCCGGCAGGGTTTGCACCCAGTCGGGATTTTTTTTGATACTTTTATGTGCTTGATAATAAGGGAGAAAACAATTCTCTGGAAACCTGTGCGGCCTGCTCCTTATGTAGTCCCCACGCCCGCTCTCAGATTTTTACCAATACTAAATAACAATAAAAAGTAATTTTAAAAAGGCCACTCCAAAATAAATTGTTAAATTTGCGTGATTTACAGAGTTTATAAGAATAAATCATATAAGAAAAACAACCGATGAACGTGATTACTAAGACCGTCGCGTTGCCTGATGGAAGAACCATCAGCATCGAGACCGGTAAGTTGGCCAAACAGGCCGACGGTGCTGTCATGCTGCGCATGAACAACACGATGTTGCTCGCCACAGTCTGTGGCGCCAAAGACGCTGTCCCCGGCACTGACTTCATGCCCCTCCAGTGTGACTATAAGGAAAAATATTCTGCCGCAGGCCGTTTCCCCGGCGGTTTTACCAAGCGTGAAGGCCGCGCTTCCGACTACGAGATCTTGACGTCTCGTCTCGTTGACCGTGCCTTGCGCCCACTTTTCCCGAGCGATTATCATGCAGAGGTGTATGTCAACATCACGCTCTTCTCAGCCGATGGCGTTGACATGCCTGACGCACTCGCCGGTTTCGCCGCTTCTGCTGCTCTGGCCTGCTCCGACATTCCTTTCGAAGCTCCCATCTCAGAGGTGCGCGTAGCCCGCATCAACGGCGAATATGTCGTTGACCCGACATTCGAACAGCTCGCCAACGCCGATATGGACATCATGGTCGGTGCCACCGAAGAAAACATCATGATGGTGGAAGGCGAAATGGACGAAGTGCCTGAAAGCGCTTTGCTCGAGGCTTTGAAGGTGGCCCACGAAGCCATCAAGCCGATGTGCCGTTTGCAGAAGGAACTTGCCAAGGAACTCGGCACTGACGTGAAGCGCGTATATTGCCACGAAGTAAACGACGAAGAACTCCGCCAGCAGGTGAAGGACGAATGCTACGCTCCGGCTTATGCCATCGCTGAAGCAGGCGACCACGACAAGCATCAGCGCGAAGAAGCTTTCGAGAAGATTCGTGAAGACTTCAAGGAACGCTACGTTGCTGCCCACGCCGACCTCTCGGCTGATGAACTTCAGGAAAAGAACGACCTCATCGACCGCTACTACCACGATGTTGAGCGCGATGCCATGCGCCGTTGCATCCTCGACGAAGGCAAGCGTCTCGATGGCCGTAAGACAACAGAAATCCGCCCCATCTGGTGCGAAATCGACCCACTGCCAGGACCTCACGGTTCTGCCATCTTCACCCGTGGTGAAACCCAGTCGCTTTCAACCTGTACGCTCGGAACTAAGCTCGACGAGAAGATGGTTGACGATGTGCTCGACAAGAGCTACATGCGCTTCCTCCTCCACTATAACTTCCCTCCATTCTCAACCGGTGAAGCCAAGGCTCAGCGCGGTGTTGGCCGTCGCGAAATTGGTCATGGCCATTTGGCATGGCGTGCGCTCAAGGGTCAGATTCCTGCCGACTTCCCATACACAGTGCGTGTCGTGAGCGACATTTTGGAATCAAACGGTTCCAGCTCAATGGCCACTGTCTGCGCCGGAACTCTGGCTTTGATGGACGCTGGTGTGCCCCTCAAGGCTCCTGTGAGCGGTATCGCTATGGGCTTGATCAAGAATCCAGGTGAAGACAAATACGCTGTCCTCTCTGATATCCTCGGCGACGAGGACCACTTGGGCGACATGGACTTCAAAACCACTGGTACTGCCAAGGGTTTGACTGCCACCCAGATGGATATCAAGTGTGACGGACTTTCTTATGAAATCCTCGAGAAGGCCCTCATGCAGGCCAAGGCCGGTCGTGAGTACATCCTCGGCAAACTGACAGAAACGATTGCCGAACCGCGTGCTGACTTCAAGCCACACGTTCCACGCATCGAAGCCTTCGAGATTCCTAAGGAATTCATTGGAGCCGTTATCGGCCCGGGCGGAAAAATCATCCAGGGCATGCAGGAAGAAACCGGCGCCACCATCACGATTGATGAAGAAGACGGCGTAGGCAAAATCCAGGTATGCGGTGCCAACAAGGCTGTCATCGACGCTGCCGTTGCCAAGATCCGCGCCATCGTTGCCATCCCCGAAGTGGGAGAGGTTTACGACGCCAAGGTTATCAGCATCATGCCTTACGGCTGCTTCGTTGAGTTCATGCCAGGCAAGGAAGGCTTGCTCCACATCAGCGAAATCGCTTGGAAGCGCTTGGAAAGCGTTGAAGAGGCCGGCATCAAGGAAGGCGACCACATCACCGTGAAGCTCCTCGAAATCGACGAGAAGACTGGTAAGTTCCGTCTCTCACACCGCGTTCTCGAAGAGAAGCCCGAAGGTTGGGAAGAGCGTCCTGCCCGTCCTGCCCGTCGTCCGCACCGCGAAGGTGGTGAAGGCCGCGGTCCACGCCGCCAGTAATGCTTACCATTGTCACAGCCATGCTACTAAAGATTCGCATGGCCAGGCATTCCACTCATGAGAAATGAATGAAATGTACACCATAGCATCAAAAGTCCCCATAGTCCGACATCGGATTGTGGGGATTTTTTTGATTATGCAACGTAAGGCTTTTCTGAGGGCTGAGGCCCGACTTCCGAGGACCGAAATTTGACTTTCGAGGTAGGATGTTCATAATCCAGAAAATCAAGATTGGTAGAGAGGCGACAGCGCCTCTGAAGGGTAGGGTGTTCAACTTCTCAAAAAAAACCTGCGTTTTTGCTAAATAATAAGGTGCGACGAAGCCCTGGGGCGAAGCACTGTAGCTCACTTTGCGAGCAAAGTGAGGGGGCGAATATTGTGGCGGCCAAGCACGAGCTGAAAATACAACAAAGTCATCCCCCAGAGCGTTGGTCATGTTCGCTACGTGTTCGTGGCCCTCACTTTGCGAGCAAAGTGAGCTACAATGCTGGCGCCGCGCAGACGCGGACGCGTCTGCTCCCAGGCACGTTCGTCTCTGCCCCCAGATTCGCTTGCGTCTGCTCCCGCGTTCGCTTGCGTCTGCTCCCGCGTTCGCTGGCAGGCATAGGGCGAGTTCTTGGAAAAAACATGGCGTTGCGTCCCGATGAGGCCCTGGCGTTTCAAAATACGTTTGTCTCCGTCCGTGTCGGGGCATTCTGCCGTTTGCCTCCTGTCTTGTGCCACGAAAACATGCCGTGCAGAAACAAACATTAAAAAAAGCCGAGATATTCCGCCAAACTCCCAAAAATTATTGTTACTTTTGCCTGTAAGTATATACTTGCGTAAAAAAACATAAAAGTCATGACGCTCGACGATATTAAATCAGTATATTTTGTCGGTGCAGGAGGCATCGGCATGAGTGCCCTTGAACGTTATTTCCTTGCTGAGGGAAAGTGCGTTGCGGGTTACGACCGCACATCTTGCGAACTCACAGAGACGCTCCGCAAAGAAGGTGCCGACATCCATTACGAAGACAACGTGGAACTCATTCCTGAGTGCTGCCGCGACAAAGCCACTACATTAGTGGTATTTACGCCTGCCATCCCAGCAGACCACAAAGAATTGACCTATTTCCGCAACAACGGTTTCGAGGTGCAGAAACGTGCCCAGGTGCTCGGCCTCCTGACACGCCACTCCAAAGGACTCTGCGTGGCCGGAACCCACGGAAAGACCACCACTTCAACCATGCTGGCACACCTGCTCCACCAGAGCCACGTGGAATGCAACGCTTTCTTGGGCGGCATCAGCAAAAACAGTGGTACGAATTTCCTGCTCTCAGAGAAAAGTCCGTATGTCGTGATAGAAGCCGACGAGTTCGACCGCTCCTTCCATCATCTGCGCCCCTTTGCCACCGTCATCACTGCCACGGATGCCGACCATCTTGACATCTATGGAACTGAGGAGGCTTATCTGGAGAGCTTCACAAAATACACCAGTCTCATCCAACCGGGCGGCGCGTTAATCGTTCATTGCGACTTGAAGATGAAAGAGGCCCTGCAAGACGGCGTGCGTCGCTACGACTACAGCCGCGACAAGGGCGATTTCCATGCTGAAAACCTGCGCATCGGTGGCGGACGCATCGTGTTTGACTTCGTCTCGCCGTTTGGCAATATCAAGGATGTTGAACTCGGCGTGCCCGTGAGCATCAATATCGAAAACGGCATCGCCGCTATGGCGCTCGCCCAGATTGCCGGTGCCACGGAAGAGGAAATCCGCCGCGGCATGCTGAGCTTTGAAGGCGTTGTGCGCCGCTTCGATTTCAAACTCAAAACCGACCGCATCGTCTTCTTGAGCGACTACGCCCACCATCCAGCGGAAATCCGCCAGAGCGTGCTCTCGTTGCGCGAAGTGTTTGACGGACGCAAACTCACTGCCATTTTCCAGCCCCACCTCTACACCCGCACCCGCGATTTCTACAAGGATTTTGCCAACAGTCTTTCGTTGCTCGACGAGGTGATCCTGACGGAAATCTATCCGGCCCGCGAACAGCCCATCCCCGGCGTGACCAGTCAGATTATCTTCGACGAACTGCGTCCCGATATGCAACGTCGCATCTGCCAGAAGACCGACGTGCCGCAAATCGTTGAAAACGAGGATTTCGATGTGCTCATCGTGCTCGGAGCTGGCGACCTCGACAACTATTGTGATGAAATAACAGAAATTTTGAAACGAAAATATTGCTGATGCCAGCACGGGCGGCACAGACCGTCTGAGCCGCGGGGGAGGAAAGCGTCTTTCAGGACCTTCCTCCGCTTGCAGCCAAAGGCACGTAAAATCCCGCAGAATTGCTATGAAGACATTCTTTAAACTGCTCGTATTGTTGGGGGTCGTTGCCTATCTCTTCTATGTCTTTGCCGACATATCTGGGAAAAGAGACAGCACGCGCTGCAAGGAAGTGAACGTGATCATCGTTGACAGCAGCTACGCGGGATTCATCAACGCCGATGAAGTGGTGCGTATCTTGAAGAAGGAGAAGATTTATCCTGTGGGCCAGTTGATGGAGGAGGTCAATGGCGACAGTCTGGAGAAAGCACTGGAGAAAAACTCGTTCGTGAGCATCGTGAAGTGCTATAAGACACCGGGAGGCCGCGTCAACATCAACATCTCGCAGCGACTGCCCATCCTGCGCATCAAAGCCGACAACGGCGACGACTATTACATCGACAACAAGGGCGTGGCCATGATGCCCGAAAACTATACGGCTGACGTGGCAGTGGCAACGGGACGCATCAGCAAACGCTATGCTTCCAAGAACCTGGTCCACTTGGCTCGCTATCTCCACACGAACGACTTTGCCAACGACCTCGTGGAGCAAATCAACGTGGCGCCCGATGGCAGGGTGGCGCTCATCCCGCGCATCGGCTGCCAGGTGATCCAAATGGGAAAGCTCGACTCGCTGACCCTGAGGACGCAGATGCAAAACCTGCGCGTGTTTTACGACAAGGTGCTGCCGACTGTTGGGTGGAACACCTATCGCGAAATCAGTTTGGAATTCAACAACCAGATTGTTTGCAAGAAATACTGACGCCTGAAGCTCCGCTTCGGAGAACGGGCGGACGCAGCGCAGGAAAACGACTGCAACGCAAAGCCGTGTCGGCACCGTGATGCTGGCACGCTGAAGAAAGACGCTATAAGTAGGTGTAAAAAAATAATGCTCTTGGCATAAATCATAAAAAGAGTTTTGACCACCCACTTGTTATTTTAAGAAAGAAACCTCAAAGGCCCGAGAGCCGTTTCGCCAAGCAATCGTCTTGCGCGTGGAAAACTCAAAGGCCAACGCCTAATAACACTCTATGAATATGACAAATGACGACTTCATCGTAGCAATAGAACTCGGTTCGTCCAAGGTGACGGCTATTGCTGGGCAGAAACAGCCTGACGGTGCCATCAAAGTCCTCGCATACGCACAAGACCCTTCGGAATCGTTCATCCGCAAGGGGTGTATCAACAATTTCAACAAGATGACGTCGTGCGTTGACAGCATCAAGCAGAAATTGGAAAATGCCCTCGGACGCTCCGTTGCCAGCTGCTATGTCGGCATCGGCGGCATGGGCATGCACACCGTGGCCAACACCGTGACGCGACATCTCGGCGAGAAGCAACTCATCACCGCCGAAATGGTCAACAACGTGAAGGATTCCAATAACAGTATGCCTGGAAACGACCGCGAAATCCTCGAGGTGATACCGCAGGATTACCAGCTCGGCACACAGGTGGTGGCCGACCCCATCGGCATCGCGTCTGACGTGATTGAAGGACACTTCCTCAATATCATCTCCAACACGAGCGTGTCGGAAAGCGTTTACAACTGCTTCCGCAGTGCTCATCTCAACGTGGTGGGTATGCCCATCACGGTCCTCGCTTTGGCCGACGCCATCTTGACGGAGCCGGAGAAGCGCTCAGGATGCGCCTTCGTGGACATGGGCGCGGAAACCACTTCCGTGGCCATCTTCAAGAACAATATTCTCCGCCATTTCGCCGTTATCCCTCTCGGTGGCGCTAACGTCAACCGCGACCTCTGCACACTGCAAATTGAGGATTCGGGGGCTGAACAGCTCAAACGCAAATATGCCACGGCTTACAGCAACGAGGAGGAAGACAAGCACGAACCTGTCACGCTGGGCGACGGTCGCACCGTGAAGTATGAAGAATTCAACGGCTTGGTGGAAGCACGCATGGAGGAAATCATCCTCAACATCAAGCATCAGATAGCCCTCTCTAAATACGACGACTCGAAGCTCGTCAGCGGCATCGTGGTGACTGGTGGCGCCGCCAATATGAAGAACATCGACAAGGCTTTTGCCGCCTTCACCGATTTCAGAAAGGTGCGCTTCGTAAAGAACACCCGTTTGCAAACGCGTCTTGAAAGCAAACCGTCGTCGTCTTTCAATGCCGACGGCTCATTCAATGCCGCCATCGCCCTCATCGACAAGGGCGAAATCAATTGCTGCGGCGGTGTGATCGGACAGGAGGGCAATGCGTTTGAACAGCAGACGCAGGGCGGAAATGTCCAGACGGAGAACGATTTCTCACAGCAGGGCATGCAGCAGACCTTGGCAGGTACAGGCCAGCAGGGTGTGCAGAATGTCACCATCGGTGGCCATCAGAATGCAGCCCAGACGCAGACGGTTGCTCAGGGGCAGCAGAACGGCCAGACAACAGATGTCGAAACCGAGGAAACTTCTGAAAGAGAGACCAAGAAGCCTAAGCAGAAGAGCGGCATGTTTGGTCGCATCTCAAGCATCTTCAAGAAAGTGACCAATGCTGCAGGCAATCTCGTCAATGATGATGACGACCGCTTTATGGCGTCGCGCAAAGATAAGTAGGTGTTCAAAATTAGTTTATACTATCCATGTAGGGATAAGCCAGTTTAATATTGCCTTGCCGCATTCTTTTGCTCGATGTGGGCATGCCTTCAACATCTCCTTCAATCATTAAGGTCATCGGCGTTGGAGGCGGTGGCGGAAATGCCGTCAACCACATGTACCGTGAGGGTATTCACGATGTCAATTTCGTACTTTGCAACACCGATAGCAAAGCATTGATGGACTCTCCCGTTCCCGTTCGTCTCCAGCTCGGAAAAGAAGGACTCGGCGCGGGGAACATTCCGGCAAAGGCCCGCGAAGCCGCCGAAGAAAGCGTTGAAGACATCCGCCAGATGCTCAACGATGGCACCAAGATGGTGTTCATCACCGCTGGTATGGGCGGCGGTACGGGCACGGGCGCCGCACCAGTCGTTGCTCGCGAAGCCAAGAATATGGGCATTTTGACGGTGGGCATCGTCACCATCCCGTTCCGCTTCGAAGGCAACAAGAAAATCGACCAAGCCCTCGACGGCGTTGACGAAATCTCAAAGCACGTTGACGCCTTGCTCGTCATCAACAACGAACGCCTGCGCGAAATCTATCCCGACCTCAATGTGCTCAGCGCCTTCGAAAAGGCCGACAACACTTTGAGCGTGGCTGCGCGAAGCATCGCTGAAATCATCACCATGCACGGCATCATCAACCTCGACTTCCGTGACGTCTGCACCGTCTTGAAAGACGGCGGTGTGGCCATCATGTCAACGGGATTCGGTGAAGGCGAAAACCGTGTGACGAAGGCCATCAACGATGCCCTGCATTCGCCGCTGCTCAACAACAGCGATATTTTCAACTCCCACAAGGTGTTGCTCTCCATCTCTTTCTGCGCAGAAAAGGAAGGCGATTCGTTGATGATGGAGGAAATGAACGAGGTGCACGACTTCATGGAGAAATTCCACGACGACGTGGAGACGAAGTGGGGTCTCTCAACCGACCCATCGCTCGGCAAGAAGGTGAAAATCACCATCCTGGCCACGGGCTTCGGCATTTCCAGTGTGCCGGGCATGCAGGAAAAACACGACGCGGAAGACGAGAAGCGCCGCCAACTCGAAGCCGAAAAGGCCGAGGAGAACGACGAGCGCCGTACACAATATTACGACAACCCCAACCGAAAGAGCGGGCAGCGTAAACGTTCGCGCATCTATCTTTTCGGCTTGGACGACCTCGACAACGAAGAGGTGATCTCGCTGGTTGAAATGACGCCGACGTTTAAGCGTAGCAAGGAAGAACTCAACAGCATCAAGAGCAAGACTTACAACAGCGTGGCCGTGGAACCGGAAAGCGACAACACCAACGGTTCGGCGGCGCAGGTGATTTCATTTGCCTAATAAGTCTCCCCTGTTTCCAAAGTAGAATTCCACCCGTTCGGCTGAAGAAAGAAAGGACTGCTGAGGCTCCCAACGGATGCTTCGGAGCTCATGGCCTTCGGACGCTGAAAATCGCACCACCTAATCCCCAAGTATTCATTCAGAGAATATGTCAGAACTCAACAATACATCAAATCTGTTGGTAGAACCCATCGTTAATCATTCCGCCGAGATCATCAAGGTCATCGGTGTTGGTGGCGGTGGGGGTAACGCTGTGGGGCAGATGTACCGTGAGGGAATTGAAGGGGTTCGCTTCCTGGTGTGCAACACAGACCAAAAAGCCCTCGAAGACTCCGTCGTGCCCGACAAAATTCAGCTCGGCCCCGGTCTCGGAGCGGGCGGCCAGCCTGTCGTTGGCCAGGATTTGGCCGAGAAAAACCTCGACAAGATCGATGCCATCTTCGACGACAAGGTGAAGATGGTGTTCATCACCGCTGGTATGGGCGGCGGCACCGGCACTGGTGCCTCGCCAGTCATCGCCCGCGAGGCAAGGGCTCATGGTGTGCTGACGGTGGGCATCGTCACCATCCCGTTTCTCTTTGAACGTGAACGCCAAATCGACAAGGCGCTCGACGGTCTTGAACGATTGGGCAAGGAGGTGGATGCCATGTTGGTGATCAACAACCAACGCCTCTGCGACATCTACACCGACCTCACCATCATTGATGCTTTCAAGAAAGCCGACCTCACCCTGACAACGGCGGTGCGTTGCATCGTGGAAATCATCGAAATGCACGGACGTGTCGGACTCGACTTCTGCGATGTCAGCAACGTTTTGCGTAATGGCGGTGTGGCCATCATGTCGACTGGTTTCGGCAAGGGCGAGAAGCGCGTCACCAAGGCCATTGAAGAAGCGCTCTATTCTCCGCTCATTAACAACAATAACGTCTATCGCGCCCATAAGATCATTTTGGCCATCACCATCAACCCCGACCCGAAATACGCCTTGCGTATGGAGGAAGTGGGGGAAGTAAACGAATTTATGGCCAAGTTCTCCGACAACATCGAGACCAAATGGGGTCTCGTGACGGACGAGAATATGGGCGAACAGGTGAAAATCACGATTCTCGCCTCTGGATTTAATCTCAACGGCCAGACGGTTGATGATGAATACACGCAGCGTCACGCAGCCATACGTGCCCGCTATTATGACGACGGCGGTCCTATGCGCAAACGCGTGCGCCACAAGCGCCAGGTGTTTCTCTTCGACACGGCAGACCTCGGCAACGAGCGTCTGGCTGAGGCGGTGAGTGCTTCGCCGACCGACACGCGCACCAGCGGAACGCTCGAAACTTTCTTGCATCTCAAGCAACAACCGCTCGGGGATGGCGCTCGCGATGACGCCGAAAACGCTGTGGGGCAACCAGCTGGCTTTTCTGCCAATGGTGCCGCAAGAGTGGAGGAGGGGAGTGTTGTCATAGATTTTTCGAACTAATTGATGGTGTCTTCATCCGCCGAAGATTTCGATGCGGATGAAGATGTCTTTTAAATCCCAATATATTATGTCACTTTTTGATCAAGTCAGCAAGGATATTGTTGCTGCCATGAAGGCCAAGGACAAAGTGCGCCTTGAAGCATTGCGTAACATCAAGAAATTTTTCATAGAAGCCAAGACGGCTCCGGGAGCCAACGACACGCTCGATGATGCTGTCGCCCTCAAAATCCTCGCCAAGCTCGCTAAGCAGGGCCGCGACACGGCCGCTCTCTATCACGAGCAAAACCGTCCCGACCTCGCTGAGGAAGAGGAGGCACAGGCCAAGGTGATTGAAGAGTATCTCCCGAAGGCCCTCACGCCGGAGGAACTCGAAGCTGAGGTGAAAGCCATTATTGCCCAGGTGGGTGCAACGAGCGCCAAGGACATGGGCAAGGTGATGGGCGTTGCCAGCAAGCAGTTGGCAGGCCGCGCTGACGGTCGCGCCATTTCGACACTCGTCAAGCAACTCTTGGCGTAAGGGAGGCGCAGTTCCCGAGAAGGGCGCAGAATTGGCCGCTCAGGAATCAGCCGCCTTCAGGCAAGGCAATATCAAATCAGTTTCCCCTGCTTTGATAATATAGAATATTTTTGACCACTTATTTATCTATATAAAACAGCCGGATGTAACCAGAAAGACGGGGACATCCGGCTGTTTTAATTATATCGTCGAGTTGCCATAAAAAAGTCCGCCTGCGAAAGCCAATTCGCAGGCGGACATTTTTATGAAGTCTGTTGGCGGAAATCTGGTGCTTACTCTACGCCAGATATTCTCCGCTCATAAAACCACTGAAGCTTATTTCATGAAGACCTTAAACAGGCCGCCACCATCAGGGTCGTTGTATATTCTTCTCATTCGGTTTCTTGCAAGCCTTGATGGCTTCCAAGTCCGCAGCAGAAGCTTTGCGGAAATTCTTATAGGTGGCGGGGAATCCGGTAACCGTCAGCACTCTTTCGCCATAGGAAGTGCGTTCGAAGACAAACTGCGGTTCGAGCAATACATCGGCATTATTTGCTTTCAGCAACTGGGCAACGAGATTTCCTTGGGCCACTTGTTTCGATGGTTCGCCCAAGTGGAACGGCCTGAAGCTCCACGTCATCGTCTGTGTGGCTTTCTGTTGGATTTCCAAGTCCGCTACTTCTGGATAGGTCACGACCGTTGATTCGTTGCAGTGGTGGCCGTTTTCGTAATGGTTGAGCACGACGACATAAAGAGTGCCGCACAGACAGCTGTTAGTAAAAATAACTTTTTCATAACCAGCCCCTTTCTTTATTTGTTTCCTTAATTCCGCAACACTATAGTTTAACATTATTTATAAGTGCCTGAGCAACAAAAAGTTGCCCAGGATTTTGCCATGTCAGAATTTTCACTTACCTTAGTGTTGCGAAAAGAAGACAAGCAAAACTCTAATATGACATG
>PPYF01017061.1_pt1 | contig 18075 bp, 16 predicted proteins | sample 1559871 | NCBI WGS metagenome assembly PPYF01 (sample SAMN08240021, study PRJNA423297) | Human gut metagenome, whole genome shotgun sequencing project.
GCTATTTCAATCGAATCCACAAAGGCTTTGGTCAGGTTCAGGATACCTTAGAATCCTACTTTGATTAAATAAAAGATTAGAAAATCAATCTACGAGAAAAATCTATTTACACAAAAAATTTGACAGCTTCTTTATTTGAAAAGAAATTGATCAGATAGGACTTAATATATATGTTTAACTTAAATAATAATTATTTTATACGTAAAAAAGATCAAAAATTACTAAAACAATTTGAAACCCATTTACTTAATCAAAATATCTTATATCCTTTTCATCCAATTAGACATATTAACTGCGAATTTATTAATTTTATTAATAGCACAGGAAAAGACCTGTTACTTGATTTTGTCATGCAGCCTCAATTGCGCAAGGCAATATTTAACGAATTAATAATTATCAGTTACAAATATTTAGCTAAGAATAAATATGACATTGACGATTACTTTCTTAGAAGAAATTGGATCAATCTAATAAATCTATCTTATCGTAACAATATTATTACTGATATTCCTTCATTTTTAACTAAAGTAGAAGAAGCCAATAAGTTAAACTTCAATTAAGCATTTTCGAAACTCGTACTAAATTACTCTTAGTACGAGTTTTTTATATACAAAAACACCCTATAATCACTAGATCTAAATCTAATGATTACAAGGTGTCATGATATTTCTTAACAAAATATATTAATCATGGATGCGTAACCTAACCAAAATACTTTCGATTTTACTTCCCATAATCTTTTGAGCTAAATCTGTCTTCAATGCAGCAAAGCCATAGAATATTATGCCAATACCTACTGCTACAATTACTAAAATCAAAGCTGAAATTCTTCGATCAGGACTTAAGAATTTACCTAATCCCATTTCAACCAATTTAACAATTATAAACATCCCAATTGAAAAGGCCGTAATACCTACTAATCTCCGACTAGTTCGATTTAAATTAAAGTTATACTGAACTTCTAAGTGTTTGAGCGACAACAGAACTATTACCAATAATCCTAAATTAGTTGCTACAAGTGGACCATATATCTTAAACAAGAAGATCATCGGATACTGCAGAATACCTTTTAAAATTAAACCTAGAACTAAATACTTAATTGCCAGGCCATTTTCTGAAAGTCCCTGCAAAATTGCCATTAATACAGTAAACAACCCTAAACTGATTGCAGTAAAAGCAGACAAGTATAAAACAATTACTACCTAATTGATCTGGTCCATAAAAAACTGTATAAATCGGTCGACTAATGGCAGCCATTCCAAATGCCGCTGGAATCATTACGAACAAGAATAAATCCATCGTATTAGCAATCTGACGAGAAATACTTTTGTAGTCACCTCTTGTATGAGCAGCTGACAAAAGTGGAATTGCTGTTACTGCCATTGCGCTAGCTAAAGATACGATAATCATAATTAATTTATTAGCATTTAAGCCAAATAGTGCATACCAATCTTCGATCGTATCTGAACTTGCATGAACCACCCCAGCGATCATTGGATGGAAAGTATATTGATCAACCAATGAGAACAATGTAATCCCTGAGTCAATAATGATAAAGGGAATTGCCTGTTCAATAATTTCCGCAAATAATTCTGTAGTGGACACACGTAACCGATTATTGGAATTAGCTACTAGATAATCCAATTGTTTCCTACGTGAAAACAAAAACCAGACTAATAATCCAATCCCAAATGCTGCTCCAACTGCAGCAGCCAAATTTGATTGAATAACTGCATGAACATATGACCCATGCTGGACTTGCATAATTACAAAAGCAGTCAAAAGCATCCAGACGACACGGGCAAATTGTTCTACAAACTGCGACATTGCACTAGGCATCATATCCGCATAACCCTGAAAATATCCACGCATAATACTTAAAATAGGAATAATCAAGATTGCATATGACAAGCTCCGCATAACCGCAATTTGCCTCGGATCACTTTGACTACCATTTGAAGCAAGAAGCGGCGAAGCAAAATACATAATTGCAGCTGAAACCACCCCTAGAATGGCCATCAAAATTAATCCTTTATGGAATAACCTACGCCCAATTCCATATTCATTTAAAGCATTATACTTTGCTACCTGTTTAGCAATCGCACCAGGAATACCTGCAGTCGAAATTAAGATAAAAATAGTATAAATATTATAACTTCGTGCAGTTAAGGCATTGGCAATATTACCATATTGCCCCATCCAGGCATACCAAGGAATAATATATAAAGCTCCCAGAATTCTTGAGGCAATTGAGCCAAAAGTCATCCACGCAGAACCTTTTAGAAAGGTATTTTGTGTATCTTTGCTATTTAAGTTATTTTCTTCTTCCATGAATTTTTCCCAACATAAAATATTAACTATTTAATTGTCACGCAATTTGAATAATAAAGTCGAACTTTAACTATTCTTTTAGGAAAAAATTAACTTATTTAGCTACGATATTAACAATCTTATTTGGTACAACGATAACTTTCTTGACGTCCTTACCTTCTAAGAATTTTTGTACGTGTGGAAGTTCCATAGCTTGTTTTTGAACTTCATCTCTATCAGCATCCTTAGCAGCTTGGAACTTACCACGAAGTTTCCCATTTACTTGAACCATAATTTCAACAGTTGATTCAACTAACTTAGCTGGATCATAAGTTGGCCATTCTGCATAGCTAATTGATTCATCATGACCAAACACTTGCCAGATTTCTTCCATCATGTGTGGAGCCACCGGTGCCAAAAGCTTAACAAAGCCTTCTGCATATTCGCGTGGAATTGTTTTAGCCTTTTGAGCTGCATTCATGAAAACCATCATTTGAGAGATAGCGGTGTTGAAGTGAAGAGCATCAAAGTCTTCAGTTACCTTCTTAACAGTTTCTGCATAAACCTTGTCAAGTTCACCATCGTTTTCATCAACAATACGTTCTTGGGGAATTGCTTTAAGATCAAGATCATTAACGAATAAACGCCATACACGATCTAAGAACTTCTTAGTTGAGGTTGGACCATTGTCATCCCAGTCAATTGAGGCATCAAGTGGACCCATGAACATTTCATACATTCTAAGTGAGTCTGCACCATATTCGTCAATAACATCATCAGGGTTAACAACATTCCCCTTTGATTTAGACATCTTTTCATGGTTCTTCAAAATTAAACCTTGATTGTATAAACGTTGGAATGGTTCCTTAGTTGGAACAACACCTAAATCGTAAAGAACCTTGTGCCAGAATCTTGCATAAAGAAGGTGACGAACAGCGTGTTCTGCACCACCAATGTAAAGATCAACTGGAAGCCATTTCTTAAGAAGATCGTAATCAGCTAATTCTTTATCATTATGTGGGTCAACATAACGAAGGTAGTACCAACTTGAGCCTGCCCAGTTAGGCATAGTATTGGTTTCACGCTTACCTTTTCTACCATTTTCATCAACCACATTAACCCAATCGGTCAAGTTAGCTAATGGACTTTCTGGAGTACCTGATGGCTTAATATCAGTTGCATGTGGTAAGCGAAGTGGTAATTGATCTTCAGGAACAAGAGTAGTTTCCCCATCTTCCCAGTGGATAACTGGAATTGGTTCGCCCCAGTAACGTTGACGACTGAAGTCCCAGTCACGAAGCTTATAGTTAACCTTCTTTTCACCGCAGTTATGCTCTTCAAGCCATTCAACCATCTTCTTCTTGGCATCCTTAATGTTCAAGCCATTTAAGAATTCAGAATTAACGTGTGGACCATCTTCAGTGAAAGCTTCCTTAGTAATATCTCCACCTTCAAGTACTGGATTAATTGGCAAACCATATTTAGTAGCAAAAGCATAGTCACGTTCATCATGAGCAGGAACGGCCATCACTGCACCTGTACCGTAACTTGCCAAAACATAATCTGAAATCCAAATTGGAACTTCCTTGCCGTTTACTGGATTAATTGCGTAAGCACCAGTAAATACACCAGTCTTATCTTTATTTAAATCGGTTCTTTCAAGATCTGATTTTGATTCAATCTTTTTAATGTAAGCATTAACTTCATCACGCTGTGCATCAGTAGTAATTTCTTGCACTAATTTGTTTTCTGGAGCAAGAACAGTGTATGAACAGCCAAACAAAGTATCTGGACGGGTAGTAAAGATGTCAAAAGTCTTATCGCTATCCTTAATCTTAAAAGTTACTTGTGCACCAACTGAGCGTCCAATCCAGTTTCTTTGCATTTCCTTAACTGGTTCTGGCCAATCTAAATCATCTAAATCTTCAAGCAAACGATCAGCATAAGCAGTCATCTTAAGCATCCATTGACGCATGTTACGACGATATACTGGGTACCCACCACGTTCAGTCTTACCATCCACAATTTCTTCGTTTGCGACAACAGTACCTAAATCTGGAGACCAGTTAACTGGCACTTCTGCTTCATACGCTAAGCCCTTCTTGTACATTTGTTCAAAGACCCATTGAGTCCACTTGTAGTAATTAGGATCTGAAGTAGTAACTTCACGATCCCAATCATAGGAGAAGCCTAACTTATTTAATTGACGCTTGAAGTTAGCAATATTATTTTTAGTAACAACTTCAGGATCTTCACCAGTCTTTAAAGCGTATTGTTCAGTTGGTAAACCAAATGCATCCCAACCCATTGGGTGAAGTACATTGTAACCTTGAGCACGCTTCATTCTAGACACAATATCAGTTGCAGTATATCCCTCTGGGTGACCCACATGAAGTCCTTTACCAGATGGGAACGGAAACATGTCTAATGCGTAATAATTCTTCTTATCGGGATCAGTACCTGTCTTGAAGGTATCGTGTTTTGCCCAATAATCTTGCCATTTCTTTTCAACTACTTTGTGGTTATACAAGTCATTTTCTCCTTTGCAAATAAAAAAGTCCTATGAACTAAATCATAGGACGAAATAATCGCGGTACCACCTAAGTTTCACAAAAATGTGACACTTAATTTGCTCCTTAACGCGGATGGCAACGATAGGTTCTAGTTCCAGGACGAGTTCGCAATTCTATTCTAAGACTTCACAGCAACCAGCCTCTCTCTGAAAAAATATCCTTACTAATACTTCCTGACCTTTATTTTCTTATAGATAATGATTATAATTTACCACAAATGCTAAAAATTACAAGAGGGGTGCACTTTTTGATTAATACAAAAAATCCACCAAGAGACACCTTAATTCCTGGTGCAATCTTCGTGGTTATTTATGCTGCATGGGCTCTATTAGTTTCATCTGGCTCACAGTTTATCCATATTTTCGATAATACTATTATCGGAACAGTAAGTAATAATAATCCAGCTAATGTAGCCTTTGCCAAAACTTTTACTAATTTAGGTAATACTAGTGTTATAACTACTGAAACAATTATTTTATTTATTATTCTAATTGTTTTTAAACAATACGCTTACGCGTTTTTCACTGCTGGCGTAATGATCTGTGCCAATGGGTACAATTGGATTATTAAACATGCAGTAGAAAGACAGCGACCTACTGTTCGCCACTTAGTCTACGCAGATGGTTATAGTTTTCCTTCTGGTCACTCAGTTGGTAGTGCTGCATTATTTGGAGTTTTAATTATTTTGACTATTTTATTAGTTAAAAGTAAATTCTGGAAAACACTTCTAATTATTATTTGGGCATTATTCCCAACTTTAATTGGTTACACTAGAATTTTTGTTCATGTTCATTATCCATCTGACGTATTTGGTGGATGGATTGAAGGAATTACCTTTGTATTGCTTGGTTATTCTTTCTTATATCATTTCTACATTGAACCAAAAATGAATAATAAACAATCATAAAAAATAAGCATCAGTTGATGCTTATTTTTTTACCCTTTTAGTGATACAAATCAAAACGACCAACAGCAAGTGTTTCTTTAATACCGCCAGTTTCCATTAAAGATTTATCTATAATAATCTTCTTAAGAGCTGAAGCTAAATATCCTCTGTATCCATGGCCTAACGCCTTACCTGCAACTTTACTTTCACCAATTGCCACAACTACACCCAAATCATGATAAACATATTCTGTAGGACGAGCTTGATGATTAATCCGACTTCTAATATCTTTAGCCGCATAGTTAGCCATTGATAAAGCCATTTGAGCTGTATTAGGCCATGGCCACTTCTTACCAGGAACCATTACACTAGAAACATCCCCTAAGACATAAATATCGTCACTTTCTGGTGCAGTCAGATGATCGCTAACCATAACGCGACCGCGACGGTTATTAAAACCAGATTTTTCAATTACTGGGCTCCCACTAAAGCCCATCATCCAAATTCTGTTTCCTGCACTAATTTCTTGCACATTGTCAGAATCTTTCATTTTGTACAAAATTGAATGATCCGTTACCTTTTGTACATAAGCAGGCTTAATAATTTCAATTTTATGCGCTTTAATTAATTAATAGCATAATCTAATAGCTTTCCTTGAAACATTGGTAGAAGACGTGGTGAACCGTCAATCATCTTAATCGTAATTTTTTCAGGATCGGTTCCTGCTATTTGAGCAAAACGTGGTCAAGCTTGAGCTAATGCACCAGCCAATTCAATTGCCTGAAATCCTGCACCACAGATTACAATTGATAAATGTTGGAAATCGTGATCTTTGGCATAAGCCCTCATTTCACTTTCAATATGATCACGAATTGCTTGAGCTTGCTTTACGTTACTCATTGGTAAAGCATTTTCTTGTGCCCCTGCAATTCCCATACTACTTAATACAAAACCTAACCCCACAACACAATAGTCATAACTAATTGGCTTATGCTTTGTTAATTCAACTGTTTTATTCTTTAGATCAATTTTTTCAACTTGCTCAACTACCAGTTCACTCATATTTTCATCTAAAACATCAGCTAATTCATACGACATTCTTGTATACGGAGCACTGCCTGATGCCACTTCATACAATCTCATAGTTTCGTAGTGATATGGATTTTGATCAATTAAGATAATTCTTACTTCTTTACGCAACTTCTTTTGTAAAGCAACAACGGTTTTTAAGCCTAAGTAGCCTGCACCTAAAACAACAATTGTTTTCATAATTATCCTCTATTTCTAGCTATAAAAGCACACCAATTAAATAAGTAACCGAATAAGTTAAGGCACCAACCAATAACGTTTTTACCGCACAAATAAAAGTCTCAGTCTTTATTTGTTTTGCAATGAACAATTTGTTTTGCTTATAAACGAACGGTACAATTAAAATTGTTAGCCAAACAGTTACTGGTGCTAATTTTAAGAATGGCAAAATTATAATAATTAAAAAAGCCAAAATATTTTTTATACTATAGATAATTACAGCTAACTTCTTACCTATAAAGTGAACAATCGTCTTGCGATGATTGTCTTCATCTTCTTGAGCATCACAGATATTATTAGCTAACATTAAGTTAGAAATCCATAATTCATCGGCTAAAGCTACTAGAAAAATTTGTCCAATGCTAGCCCAGCTGTTTGGTAAGAATTTAAATATACACTTAATAGGGCAATCATAAATCCCATTGTGAACCCAGATGCTAGTTCTCCCAAGGGCAAACTAGAAATAGGACGTGGGCCTGAAGAATAGCTATAACCTATAAAGAAACAGAAAATTCCCATCCACAAAACGGGAATTCCTGCTTTATAAACCAGCCAAATTCCCATTACTGCGGAAATTAAGGTAAAGATAATAATCAAATTTCTAACTAAAACAGGTGATATATTTTCACGTCCAATAATATTAGTTTTTTGCTGATAAATTTTACTATCTGCGTGATAGTAATCACTATAATTGTCTAGCATATCAACCACCATGTTAAACATAAACATAGCAATGAAAAATACTATTGATATCCCCCAATTCAAAGAATGATAGTAATAAGCACTAAAACACATTCCTAATATAAAGGGCATTACACTAGCTGTTTTAGCCTTAATTTCTACCAATTCCAAAAATGTACTTATAGACATCAAGCCACTTCCTCCCAATCTGATCTTTATATCTACATACATTATAGTTTTATTTAGCTAAGGAAAATTCATTATGAACAACGTTAAGCCATGGAAAAAATATCCATTAATAGCAAATAAACTTGAAGAAGTTAACCGCTTTATTCAAACAACAATTAAGACGCCACATCATTCTCTACAAGCCGCTTTATTTAAAATGGCTGACAACGGAGGAAAATATTTACGTCCTAGCCTTCTTTTGCTAGCAGCACACGCAGTGGGCAAAAGCAATCAGACTATGATTAAATTGGCCTCTTCAATTGAAATTTTATACATGGCAACCTTGATTCATGACGACATTATTGATGACTCTGATGAACGTCGCGGCAACGTAAGTATTCAAGCTGCTTTTGGTAAAGATATTGCAGTTTATACTGGTGATTTATTATTCACCGATTTCTTCGATCTAATGCTCGATGCCATCGACGAACATAATACTTTATCCGCAATGCCCAAACAATGCGTAAAATTTTAAACGGTGAACTGGGCCAAATGGCTGAACGCTTTAATTTAGATCAAACCTTTGACGATTATTTAAATGACATTAAAGGTAAAACTGCTGCTCTCTTTCGTCTAGCTGCAGAAGAAGGCGCGTATTTTGCTGGAGGTACTGCAAATCAATGTACCGCTTTAGCAAATTTTGGTGAAAACTTAGGCATTGCTTTTCAAATTGTCGACGATATTCTTGATTACAGCGGTAGCGAAAAATTGAATAAACCTACTCTCGAGGACCTAGCAACAGGTGTATATTCATTGCCGCTTTTACTAGCACTTAATACTCCATCATTGAGATCTCAACTATTACCTTTTCTTCAAAAAAACGACAGATGACCTTAACCGATATGCAAAAAGTGCAACAAATTATCTTACACAGCAATGTAATTGATGATAGTCGCAAATTAGCACATGAATATGCACAAAAAGCAGTAGATTGTCTCACAATTTTCCAACCTAATCCAGCAATCCTTTTGTTAAAAAAGATGCCACAAAAATTATTAACTCGTAGTTTTTAGTCGATCAAAGTCCTTGATCGGCTTTTTTTAGTTCACGATAGCGTCGATTGTTATTCCACAACTGTTCAGGTGTACCCCGCATTGCAATTTGTCCATTTTTAATAAAAATCACTTGGTTTATTCGTTCAATTCCTTGCAAATGGTGAGTAATCCAAATTAAGGTTTTACCGTTAAGCTGTTTAATAAAGGTATTGATTACCGATTGCTCAGTAATTGGATCCAGCCCAAGAGTTGGTTCATCAAGAAGTACAATTGGCGTATTTTTCAATAAAATTCGAGCTAATGACAAGCGATGACGTTCTCCACCTGAAAAACGTAAACCAGCTTCTTCAACCTGTGTATCTAGTTTTTCCGGTAATGCTTCAATCGTCTTTTTGAGACCAACTCTCTCAAGAACATCCCATAATTGTTTATCCGTTGCCTTTTCATTACCCAATCGTAAATTATTGGCGATTGTCGTATTAAACAAGTATGGTTTTTGACTAATTACACCAAGATATTTAGATATTTGGTCACCAAATTCACTAACCTCAATACCATTAAGTGTAATATTACCTTTTGTGGGTTTACGATCACCACGCAAAAGAGCAGCCAAAGTACTCTTTCCTGCACCACTTTTTCCTAAAATAGCAATTTTTTCTCCTGAATGAATATCTAAACTTACTCCACATAAAATCTCTTTTTGTGTATGTGGATAAGTGTAATAAACATTTTTAATTGATAAATTATATGGCGCAGAAATCTTAAGTGCCTTTTTTTCTTTTGAGAGGGCTGGATCAGGCAAATTGTTTAAACGAACCAGTGATTTTTGATAAACATTAGTTTCTTGAGCCGCTGTAGGTAGACCCGCTAAAGCCTCATTTAATGGAAAAGCCGCTAAAACAAATGCCGCAATCTAATTCGTTAAGGGACTAGCTTTTCCACCAAACTTTGATGCAGCCCAAATAATTAAACTAACTACAATTAATAAAAAGAGCATTTGCATTAAAAAGTTGCGTAAACGTTCAAATTTTTTCATCCCTTGATGAACATTCAGTAACTTTTGTTGACTATTTACATGCAATTGCAAAAACTCTTGACTTCTACCAGATAAAATCCAATCATCAACACCCATCACATTATCAGTTAAATCTACATACAGTTTATCTTGAGCTACTTTTTCATAATCTTGCCTAGCACCATTGACTACAATCGACCAAATAAGAATTGCAAAGATCATTAATCCAAAAGTAATTAACATCCACAAGCCCATTAGTGGTAACAAAATACCTAAACTAATTACAATAATTGCATACAATCCCCAAGCTACGAACATTGGAAAAATTGAGCGCAAATATAAATTTTGAATATGACTAATATCATCAGAAAGAAGTCCTAAAACATCCCCCAATTGATATTTACTATTAAACAGTGCAGCATCCTTTTCTAAAGCATCATACATCTTCTGCCTAAATTTAGATGTCATTCGTAAAACCCAATTATGGCTAACAATTCTTTCAAAATATTGAATAGCTGGTCGAGCAATACCGAATGCTCTAGTTAAAACAATAGGTACGTAAACCAATAAAATATTTTCAGGGCGCGTTGCCGACTTACTAATTAAAAAGCCTGCACAAAACATTAATCCTGATCCACAGACAAAAGTTAGAATACCGAGAAAAATTGCCAAAATTAGTGTCTTTTTGTAATGACTCAAAAATGGTTTTACCCAGCGATCATGCTTCAACGCCTTAATAATAGGTATTTTATTAATCATCTTGATCGCCCCTCATTTCTTGCGTCAACTTTACAAAATAACCATTCTTCTGTTTCAATTCATCAAAAGTACCTTGTTCAACCAATTTTCCATGATCCATTACCAGAATATAGTCCATTTCTTTCATCCAATGTAATCTATGGGTAGCGAAAATCACCAAATGGTTTTTCATCAACGGCAACATTTTCTGTTTTAAATCTACTTCTTTTTCAATATCTAAATGAGCGGTTGGCTCATCAAAGACCATTATTTTACGCTTTTTATCAAGAAAAGCACGTGCAAGTGCTATTCTTTGTGCCTGACCACCGGAAAGAAGTCTTTTTCCCTGTCCAATTATTGTATTTAATTCATCTGGCAATTCTTTTAGCAAGTCATCCAGTCCTACAATATGAATCGCATTTTTTATGTCTTCATCACTAGACTGAGGTGTGTAGAATGCAATATTTTCTCGTAAACTTGCAGTAAAAACATATGGATTTTGTGGAATATAGATTAATTGATTATGCCAGTCTAGGATATTTAAAGTTGTAACCGTTTGATTTTGAATTTGAATCTTGCTAGTTTCAGGAGTTAAAAAACCACTTAATAAATTAATTAGCGTAGATTTCCCTGAACCACTAACACCTATAATCCCTACTTTTTCATAACCCTTAATTTTTAAAGAAAGCGGCACGATTGTAGTTCCTTTATTATATTTAAATTCTAAATCTTGAATATTAAGTTGATCTTCACTGTTCCAACTAGTCAATGTAATATTTTCAACTGGTTCTTTAGGAAGCTTAATTAATTGATTAATTCGATTAAAAGCATTTTTTCCATTCAATGTAGCATGAAAATCACCAGCAAAATTACGAATTGGCAAAAAATACTCAGGTGCCAAAATTAAAATTGCTAACGCAGAAAAAAGTAAAATTTGACCATTTAACAAATTAAATCCTAAATACACAGCAATTACTGCAATTGATAAAGTAGCAAAAAAATCTAATGCAAAAGTTGATAACATCGCTACTCTTAATACTGCCATCGTCTTATGACGAAATTCTTCACTTAAGTGAAAAATACTAGTTGAATAGCGTTTACTTAAACCTAAGTATTTTAAAGTATCAATTCCACGTAAAGAATCGATAAAATTATTAGATAATTTTTCAAAATTACCAAATTGTTTAACAGCTTTATCTTGTGCTGCATGTCCCAAAATGATCATAAATAAAACAATTAAGGGATACATGATTAACAAAATTATGGCGCATTGCCAATTAACGAAAAGCATGGCAATAAATAGCAGTACTGGCACAATCATCATCGTCAAGACTTTGTTATAAATCAGTTTGATATAATTGCGAACTTCATCAATTCCATCCAAAGCCATTGTAATGAAACTACCAGTACCTTGTTTTTGAATTATCGCTTGACCTTCATTAAAAATTTTATTTAGCAATTCTTGACGTAATTTTTCTGCTTCTATATTGGAGTATCGATCTAATATTTTATCTTTACCCTAATCAATTAATTGTCTACCAGTAAAACAAAAAGCAAAACAAAATAGATAAAGCCAGTTTAGATTCTTTCCTTGCCAAAGAATCGTTAAAACCATACTTAACGATAATGCTTGACCAATAATTAAAAAAGCTTCCAGAACTTCAAGCACCGCAAGCCTTCTTAAAATTGCACCAGCACCATCAAGTTTGAAAAGGTGTTGATCAATCATTATTAATATCCTTCCCCAATTGCAGGCATTTCAATTCTTTTACGAAAAATCCAATATGACCAAATAGTGTAGGCCAAAATACATGGAACTAAGATTACCGTAGCTACTGTCATAACAATCAATGTGTAGTTAGATGATGAAGCAGTTTGAATCATTAAATCGTATTTACTACTAATACATGAAATCATTACTCTTGGGAATAATCCGCAAAAGATCAATGCAACCAATGACACCAGGGTTAAACCACTAAAGATAAATGCCCAACCTTGTCTATTAGTAAATGTTGCTACATGTCCTGCAATAGAGAAACCAACAATCAAAACTAAGCAAAGTAATGTTAAAACTGGGTGTACTCTTAAAAAGTCAGTTTGGAATAATAAAAGTAAAGCCAAGATGACTTCTCCAACATAAAGTACCCAGTATAAAGCTTCAGAATAATTTTGGGCACGATCACTAATTACACTCTTAGTCTTTAAAGCAATATAGTTTAAACCATGTAAATAAGTAAGTAGTGTTAAAGCAATACCACCCACTATTGAAAACCAATTAAAGTAATCAAAAAAATGAGCAGTCATATTACCGTTAGCATCAATTGGCATCCCTTTAATCATTGAAATGAACATAACACCTAAAAAGAAAGGTGCAATGAAACTTCCAATTGCCATTGTATTATCCCAAAATGGCTTACGTGGTTCAGGACTTTGAGCACGAAATTCAAATGAAACACCAAGAATAATTAGTCCGACTAAGATAATAAGTAAAATTAAGTAATATCCAGAAAATAATGAAGCGTACCAATATGGAAATGAGGCAAACATCGCACCACCGGCTGTAATTAACCAAACTTTATTACCATCCCAAACAGGACCAATCGTAGCAATAATCTGACTTCTTTCTTTTTCATTGTGTCCTAAAGTCTTAACAGCCATTCCGACTCCATAGTCAAAACCATCAAGAAAGAAGAAACCACAGAATAAAATGCCAATTAAAATGAACCAAAGTATTTGTAAGAATGACATTTAAAAGGCCCCCTTTGCAAATGGATCCGTTTCTTTATCACTAGCCTGACTTTGCATAGCTAATTTTCGGGATCATTGTGTAAGAAGCGAACAATTAAGCTAATTAAAATAATAGCTAAACCAGTAAACAAACAGAAGTAAACAATATTAGATATAAGAAGTGAAGCTACTGAAACGTTTGGTGATACACTTTGAGCAATGGTAAACAAACCATATACCGTCCATGGAGCACGACCAAGTTCAGTAATTAACCAACCACAAGTATTAGCAATAAACGGTGTAAAGGTCATTAAAGCTAATACCCGTAAACACCAACGATGTTCATAAAGAGTCTGTTTCTTCTTGCGGGTCAAAAATAGACCTACAATTGAAACGAGGGCCATCAAACTACCAAATCCAGCCATGAAACGGAAACTCCAGAATAAAGTGTTAACTGGAACGTAATAGTTCATTTTATGACCATCAATATGTGTACCATATTTTTTCTCCATTTCCTTATTAACTTCTTCCATTCCTTTAACAGAACCAGTAGTACTGTGGTATGAAAGAATACTTAACATATCTGGAATTTCAATCTTACCTTTAACTTCATGTGTCTTTGGATTAGCAAATCCAATTACTGTCCATGGGGCTTTTTCTCCAGTAGTTTTATAAAGAGCTTCTGTTGCAGCAAATTTCATGGGTTGCTCATGAACCAAGTATTGCATTTGAAGATCTCCCATACCTATTGAACCAATAGAGAAAATAAGCATTAATATTAAGCCCAAACGAATTGTCTTATGATAAATTACTTTATTAACATCAGACAATGTCCTCTTTTTTAAAAGTTGGAAAGCAGCTAAGCCAGTAATAATTGTGGCACAAGTTAAAATAGCACCTGTAATTACATGACCAAACTCAAACATTAACTGCTTATTAGTTAACAATGCACCGAAGTTTACCATTTCGGCACGACCATTTCTAATGGCAAATCCAGTTGGATGTTGCATAAATGAGTTAGCAGTTAAGATCCAGACTGCAGATGTAATAGTCCCAAAAACAATCATCCAAATAAAAAAGAGATGCAATCCTTTTTTAACCTTATTCCAGGTAAACATCCACAATCCAATAAATGTAGATTCAATAAAGAATGATAGTAATGCTTCAAAAGCAAGTGGAGCACCAAAAATATCACCCATAAATTTAGAATAATCAGACCAATTCATTCCAAACTGAAATTCCTGAATAATTCCTGTAACTACTCCCACTGCAAAGCTTAAGAGAAATATATTCCCCCTAAAACTTTGTCATTTTTTCATATTCAGACTTGCCAGTATGAACGTACATCGATTTCATAATTGCTACAACAAACACTGTACCAATCGAAAATGGCACAAAGAAGAAGTGAAAGATAGTTGTCATTGCAAATTGGAATCTCGCTAAACTAACAATATTCATTTTTAGCGCCTCCATAATCATCAATCACAATACAAGTCTCTGTCTAAAATAACTATTATTATTTAAATAACTATTATTATTTTATGCATCTTAAGTGTACTTCCCCTGTTTTATACTTTCAAGTAAAAATATAATACGCTTTCAATACTTTTTGCTTATTTTTCTGTTAGCAACAACTTTTAGCACTATTTTTTAAAATAAAAAAGATAGATTTTCTACACAGCTAAATGTGCAAAATCTATCTTTTTTCTAATTATTAATTTTTCGATCTTTATATATCTGATTTAAAACAAGAGAAATAATAATTACAATTAACGAGACTACATAAACCGCCTTTAATCCGCTTAAAAGTATCTGTCTCAATTGCGGTATTGCCTCTACTGATAAAGTTTTCGCTTTTTCAGCTGATACGATTTTGTTCATCATTGATTGATTTAATTGCGGATGCTTATTTAATCCTTGAGCAATCATAGTATTAAATGCAATTCCATAAATTGAAACCATCATTGTTTGGCCTAAATATTTCATTAAAGTATTAAATGAAGTTGCTACACCAATATCCTCTTTAGTCACTAGTACTTGGGAACGAACTTGTGAAGCAGTAGTTATTGCACCAAAAGCTATTCCATTAAAAGCAGCAATTACACAAAATACCCAAAAAGATGTATAAATTGGAACTAAAATTAGAGCTAAATCCGTCAGTACTAAAACTAGCAGCATGTAATCATATGTTTTTTTAATTCCCCAACGACCAAGCATTCCGCCAATTAAGAAGGAACCTACAATCCACATTAATGAACTAGGCGTTACAGCAAACCCAGCAATTGAGGCACTTGTCCCATTAATTCCTTGCATCCAAGTTGGAATATAGAATTCAAACCCTATTACTACACCAGAAATCAGTAATGTAATTAAATTTAAAGCCAAGAACTCTCTATCTTTTAACATTGATAACGGCATTATTGGATCTTCTGCGCGTTTTTCTGATCTAAAGAACATAATTACTGAGATTATCACTAAAGCAGCTAAGATAGCCATTATTACGAAATTAGTTGCTTCACCTAAATCCTGCAAGAAGAACATTAAGGCCAGAAGTAAAATTACTAACCAAATGGTACCCTGTAAATCCAATTTTGACTTGGCATTGTGTTTAGGTTCTTTTAAGCAAAATACAACTAGCAAAAAGGCAATAATTCCAATTGGGACATTAATATAGAATACCCAATGCCATGATAAATGCTGAACAATAAAGCCTCCCAAAAGCGGAGCAATAACTGAGGCTACTCCCCAAAAACCCGAATTAAGTCCTAACATTTTGGCACGTTTTTGCAAAGTATATAAATCTGCAATAATTGTAATCGCTACTGGTTGAACAGCACCAGAGCCTAATCCTTGAATTACTCTAAATAAAATGAGTTCAACCATATTTTGCGCTAGCCCACATAATGACGATCCAATGACAAATAATGCAATTCCAAATAAAAAAACTGGCTTTCGCCCAATGCTATCCGCCAGTTTTCCATATAAAGGAGTTGAGACAGCTGTCATCAAAAGAAAAATCGATACAACCCAATTCATAATTTCTAATCCATCTAGATCGGAAACAATTGTTGGCATCGCTGTAGAAACGATTGTACCTTCAATAGCTGTCATAAAAGTTGTCATAAAAATCGCAAGCGTGACTATTGGCACGTTTGTTTTTTTCATTTATTCTTACTCCTGTTTATTTTTATTGATTATTTTTGATGTAATCAAGCAAAGCTTGAGTTTTATCGGTCTTTTCCCATGGTAAATCAACGTCTGTTCTACCGAAGTGACCATATGCAGCAGTTTGCTCATAAATAGGACGACGCAAGTCTAGCATCTTAATAATGCCAGCTGGCCGAAGATCAAATACATTACGAACTGCTTCAGTTAAAAGTTCATCATCAACTGTACCAGTACCTGCTGTGTCAATCATAATCGATACAGGGTGAGCAACACCAATGGCATATGCTAATTGAACTTCACAACGATATGCTAAACCTGCAGCTACAATATTCTTTGCTACATATCTTGCAGCATAACTAGCACTACGGTCAACCTTTGTAGGATCTTTACCTGAAAATGCACCACCACCATGGCGTGCGTATCCACCATAAGTATCAACAATAATCTTACGACCCGTTAAACCAGAATCACCCTTTGGTCCACCGATAACGAAACGACCAGATGGGTTGATCAAGAACTTAGTATTTTCGTCCAAATACTTAGCTGGAATAACTTCTTTAATTACTAGGTCGATCATTGCACGACGGATTTCTTCATTTGATACTTCTGCATCAGTTTGAGTAGAGATAACCACAGTATCAACACGAAGTGGTTTATCATTTTCGTCGTATTCTACAGTAACTTGAGCTTTAGCATCTGGACGAAGCCATTCTAAAGTATGGTCTTTTCTAAGTAAAGTCACACGTCTCATTAAACGATGCGAAAGTGAAATTGGTAGCGGCATAAGTTCTGGAGTTTCCTTAATAGCAAATCCAAACATTAAACCTTGGTCACCTGCACCAATTTGGTCCAATTCATCGTCATCAGACTTATTTTCTCTAGTTTCAAGTGAGTGATCAACACCATCAGCGATATCAGGTGATTGTTCATCAATATCCACCATTACAGCACAGTTATTACCATCGAAACCTAACTCTGGACGATCATAGCCTATTTTTAAAATAGTTTTTCGTACTACATCTTGAATGTCAACATATGCACTTGTTGAAATTTCACCAAATACAAAAACCATTCCTGTAGTTACAATCGTTTCACAAGCTACGTGTGAATTAGGATCTTTTTTCAACATCGCATCTAAAATTGCATCTGAAATTTGGTCAGCAACTTTATCTGGATGTCCTTCAGAAACTGATTCTGAAGTAAACAAACGTTTTTCCATATTAGTCCCCCTATATAGACATCGGCTATTCGGTTACAAGGCATCTTCACTAATTATTTAATGAATCCTTTCAGGACTTGAACCGATAAAATTATTATTTCGTTCGTACTTTTTGCATAAAAAAAGACTACCGCCTCTGCGGTAGTCCCGAACGATGGAGGATACAGGGCTCGAACCTGTGACCTCCTGCTTGTAAGGCAGATGCTCTCCCAGCTGAGCTAATCCTC
>PPYF01027785.1_pt1 | contig 18075 bp, 10 predicted proteins | sample 1559871 | NCBI WGS metagenome assembly PPYF01 (sample SAMN08240021, study PRJNA423297) | Human gut metagenome, whole genome shotgun sequencing project.
TTGTGGTCACACTTATCGGTATTGCCATTATCGGTGTCGCCGGTTCGATGAAGGCCAAGTCGCTCAGCCCTGAGGAGCAGAAGAAGGCCGTCAAGGACTTCAACTTCCCCAAGGGTCTCGCTATCGCACTTTTGTGCGGCTTCATGAGCGGATGCTTCAATGTCGGCCTTGAGTTCGGCAGCGGCATCAACTTCGGCGACCTCACCCCCGACATGTACAAGACTCTGCCCGCTACATTCCTCGTAACTCTCGGCGGCTTTGTAACCAACGCTGTGTACTGCTTCTATCAGAACAGCAAGAACAATACCTGGTCGGACTATCGCAAGGGCAACGTGTGGCTCAACAACGTGTTCTTCTGCCTGCTGGCGGGCGCCCTGTGGTACAGCCAGTTCTTCGGACTCGCTCTCGGCAAGGGCTTCCTCACCTCGTCACCCACACTGATGACTCTTTCGTTCTGCATACTTATGGCTCTTAATGTGGTGTTCTCCAATCTCTGGGGCATCATACTCAAGGAGTGGAAAGGTTGCACACCCAAGACCATTACAGTTCTCATTATCGGAATCGTGGTACTTATCGTGTCATGTTTCCTGCCACAGTTAATATAACACTATCAAAACCATAAACCAAATCATCAATCATGTCAATTCTCGACAATCGCCCCGCATTAGCTCACGAAGTAGAGCAAGTGGCAGAAGTGGCCGGCTATCTTTGGCAAAAGGGCTGGGCTGAACGCAACGGCGGCAACATCACTGTAAATGTCACGGAACACGTCGACGACGCTATCCGTGCAATGCCTGCCATTAGCCCCGTATATCCTATCGGCATGACACTTCCCAACCTCAAGGGCTGCTACTTCTACTGCAAGGGTACACAGAAACGCATGCGCGACCTCGCACGCTGGCCCATGCAGAACGGATCAGTGATTCGCATACTTGACGACTGCGCTTCTTACGAAATCATCGCCGACGAACCCGTGAAGCCTACATCCGAGCTTCCCTCACACCTCGCCGTGCACAACTACCTCATCGGCAAAGGCTCTGACTACAAGGCTTCGCTCCACACCCATCCCATTGAGCTGGTTGCAATGTCCCACTGCAAGAAGTATCTTGAAAAAGACGTTGCCAGCCGTCTGCTCTGGAGCATGATTCCGGAGACCAAGGCTTTCTGCCCCCGCGGACTCGGCATCATCCCCTACAAGCTTCCCAGCTCTAACGAACTCGCTGACGCCACCATCAAGGAACTCGGCGACTACGACGTTACACTTTGGGAAAAGCACGGCGTGTTTGCAGTCGACACTGACATTATGTCGGCCTTCGACCAGGTTGACGTGCTCAATAAGTCGGCACTCATCTTCATCGCCGCCAAGAACATGGGCTTCGAACCCGAAGGCATGAGCGACGAACAGATGAAGGAAATGACTGTAGCATTCAATCTTCCTAAATAATGATACGAAGCTCACCGAAAGCCATACTGCTTGCCGGCGCGGCACTCTGCTGCGCCGCACAGGCGGGTGCCAAAGACTATGTAGTGACCGACTACGGAGTGGAAGCCGGCGACAGCACCAAATTGCAGACAGCCAGGCTTCAGGCCGTTATCGACCGCGCCGAGGCTGACGGAGGTGGCCGTGTGGTGGTGCCCAAGGGCACTTATCTCACCGGTGCGCTCTTCTTCAAGCCCGGAACAAAGCTTCATCTCGAAGATGGAGCCTGCATCAAAGGCTCGGACGATATAGCCAACTTCCCTCTCATACCCTCGCGTATGGAAGGCCGCAGCATCTACTACTATGCCGCCGTTATCAATGCCTATCATGTTGACGGATTTTCTATCACTGGAAATGGCACCATAAACGGCAACGGACTTAAATACTGGAAAGAATTCTGGAATCTCCGCAAGGAGCGTGCCAAAATCGGTCAGTCCTGTACCAACCTCGAAGTTCACCGTCCGCGCCTTGTCTTTGTATGGGGTTGCGACAGCGTGCATTTCGACGGAGTGAGGCTTGTTAACTCAGCTTTCTGGACCAACCATTTCTACCAGTGCCGCAACATTCTCATAGAGAACTGTCACATACAGGCTCCGGCCAAGCCTATCAAGGCTCCGAGCAGCGATGCAATCGACCTCGATGTATGCTCCGATGTAGTAATACGCGGCTGCTACCTCGACTGCAACGACGACGGTGTATGTGTCAAAGGCGGTAAGGGAGTTTTTGCCCATAAGTCTATTGAGAACGGCATAGTTGAGAACATTCTCATAGAGAACTGCACTTTCGGTCCCGCCCTTCACGGCATCCTCACTATGGGCAGCGAGTGCATCCACGCAAAGAATATAGTGCTTCGCAATTGCAAGTCAATGACCGAATGCACCATTCTCCGCCTTAAGATGCGCCCCGACACCTATCAGCTATATGAGGATATCACCGTGCAGAATGTCACTGGCACCTGCGGAAGTGTCATTGAGATGAAGCCCTGGACACAGTTCTTCACTCTCGAAGGCACCAACGAGCATCCCTATGGCGTAGTGCGCAATATTTTAATAGAAAATATAGATGTAGAGTGTGAGAGTCTAGGCACTATAGCCGGAAACCCAGACGACAAGGTTAGCGACGTGACTCTCAAGAACATAAGCATCAAGGCGAAGAATCCTTCCTTCACCTGCGCTTATCCATCTGTCAAGTTTGAAAACGTTCTTATCAACGGCCACGCGGTAGGCAATCCTGCCCAATAAAGGTTGAGATTGGTTAAACGGCAGATGTCGTTTAACCAAACGTGTCAAATTGTGTTAAAATCTGTTGAAATGTTGGAAATGTAACTAAATTTAAGTTATATTTGCATTGCAAAACCAATCAGTGGGAGAATATTTTGAACTTAAAAATCCAATCAATTATCAAATCCTAAATCCAAATTACCTCATCATGAAGGACATAATGAGTCTGTTATGCACTGCACGCAGATTCGCAATGGGAGGCAGCAAACGACTGTTAGTAGCTCTTGTTTGCATATTTTCGCTTACCATTGCCTACGCGCAGGATGTCACGATTACCGGTACGGTTGTCGATGACATAGGCGAACCGCTTATCGGCGCCACAGTTATGGTTGACGGAACCAAAAACGGTGTTCCGACTGACATAGACGGTAACTTCTCTATTAAGGTTCCCAAAGGCGCTAAGCTTCGCATTTCTTACGTGGGCTACAAGCCCGTGGTTGTTGCCGCACAAGACGGCATGACCGTTGAATTGAAAACCGATGCCGTTGCCCTCGGCGGTGTGGAAGTCGTGGCTTTCGGTATCCAGAAAAAAGTAACCGTTACCGGTGCGCTTTCGAGTGTGAAAGGTGAAGACCTCACCCGTACTCCCGTCAGCTCCGTTAACAACGTGCTTGCAGGTCAGATGACCGGTGTGACCACCGTGCAGTATTCAGGTGAACCGGGTTCTGACGCTGCAACAGTGTTTGTACGTGGTCAGGGTACCTGGAGCGATTCATCACCCCTTATTCAGGTTGACGGTGTTGAACGTTCCATGTCGGATATCGACCCCGAAGACATTGAAAACATCACAGTCCTCAAGGACGCATCCGCAACTGCCGTATTCGGTGTGCGCGGTGCTAACGGTGTTGTGCTCATCACCACCAAGCGTGGTCAGGAAGGCAAGGCTCGTATCGATGTCAGCACATCTTTCTCGGCCCTCACTCCCACCAAGCTCGTTGAACAGGCCAACTCTGTGCAGTATGCCCAGTTCTACAACCAGATGCAGCTCAACGATTACGAAGGTGACCCCGCTTCGTTCACACCCCTCTTCTCGGATGCAGTTATCGAGAAGTTCAAGGACGGCAGCGACCCTATCCGCTTCCCGAGCGTGCGCTGGACCGACTACGCTATGAAGGACGTAACCCTTCAGACCAAGACCAACGTAAACATCAGCGGTGGTACAAAGAAAGTACGTTACTTCGTTTCGGCCGGTCTTTTCACACAGGACGGTCTCTTCAAGGAGTTTGACCGCGACTACCACTTCGGCTATGGCTACAACCGTTTCAACTACCGTGCCAACCTTGACCTTGATGTAACTCCCACCACAACCGTTACATTCAACATTGCCGGTAACGTGTCAAGCGCCGACAAGCCCAATATCGGTAGCGAAGGTTCTGCAGGTGTCATCCGCCGCATGTATGCAGCAACACCTTTCTCAAGCCCCGGTATCGTTGACGGCAAGTATGTAATCACCACCACTGACTACACCGATGGTCTTACTCTTCCCGCAACAGGTGCTTCCGGTCTCTCTTACATGATGAACAACGGCGGTGGTGCCATCACCACAAACATCAACAAGCTGCAGGGTGACCTTCAGGTACTCCAGAAGCTCGACTTCGTTACCAAGGGTCTCTCGGCTAAGATTAAAGGTTCTTACAACAACCAGTTCAATGTTGTCAAGACCCGCAACCAGAGCCACGCAACCTATACTCCCGTTATCCAGCCCGACGGCGAGATTCTCTACCGCAAGAGCGGCGAGAACACCAAGCCCACCTACAGCGAAAGCACAAGCCGTGCCCGCGACTGGTACTTCGAGGCTTCTCTTAACTACAATCGCCAGTTCGGCCCCCACAGCGTAGGCGCACTCCTTCTCTACAACCAGAGTAAGGCTTACTATCCCAGCACCTATTCTGATATTCCTACCGGTTATGTCGGTCTCGTCGGCCGTCTCACATATGACTACGAAAGCAAGTACATGGCTGAGTTCAACATCGGTTACAATGGTTCTGAAAACTTCCACCCCGACCACCGCTTCGGTACATTCCCCGCAGGTTCTATCGGTTGGGTAATCAGCAATGAAAAGTTTTGGGAACCAATCGCTCCCGCCATCAACTTCCTCAAGCTTCGTGCTTCTCTCGGTCTCGTCGGTAACGACCGCATCGGTGGTAGCCGATTCATGTACACAGCCGACCCCTACATCGTTGACGACGGTACACTCGTTGCACGTCCCAACGGTCCCTGGCATGGCTATCTCTTCGGTATTGACAACGCCACTTCATTCATCGGTGCATACGAAAGCGCCAAGAACAACCCCGATGTAGGTTGGGAAAAGGCTCTTAAGCAGGACTACGGTGTTGACATCTATGCTCTCAACTCACGTTTCCGCGTTACCGCCGACTACTATCGCGAACATCGTACCAACATTCTTCTCCGCGACATGACCGCACCTTCTTACATCGGTTTCGCCGTTCCTTACGCCAACCTCGGTGTTATGGACAGCTGGGGTTGGGAACTCAGCCTCAACTGGAGCGACCAGATTAACAAGGACTGGCGTTACTGGGTAACCTTCAACCTCTCACACAACCAGAACGAGATTAAGGAAATGAAGGAAGCTCCCCTCAACAACGATTACCAGTACCAGAAGGGTCATCGCGTAGGTTCACGCTCACAGTATCAGTTCTTTGAATTCTACGAAAAAGGAAAGACTGAAGAACGCTACAAGCAGAAATTCGGCACAGACTATCCTCAGCAGCTTATCACTCTCAAGGACGGTGATGCAGTTTATGTTGACCTCGACGGCAACGGCATTATCGACCCCAACGATAAGACCCGCGCTCTCGGCTTCACCGACGACCCCGCTTATCTCGCAGGTCTCAACTTCGGTGTAGGCTTCAAGAAATGGGAACTCTCAATGCAATGGACCGGTGCATGGGACGTATCGCGTGTTATCTCCGATATCTTCCGTCAGCCTTTCTACTCTCGCGAATCTGAATACGGCGGTCTCCTCGTCTACAACGTAGAACACACATGGAATCCCGAAAATCCCGGCCAGGACTACGAATTCCCACGTCTGTCAAAGGCAGCCGGTGAAGCCAACAACTATCAGGATTCACAGCTCTACGAAAAGGATGCCAAGTATCTCCGTCTTAAGACCCTCTCGCTTTCTTACACTTGGGATGCTCCCTATCTTAAGAAAGTCGGCCTCCGCAGCGTACAGGCTTCGCTCAGTGGTTACAACTTGCTCACCTTCACTCCCTACCTTTGGGGTGACCCCGAAACCCGCGCAAGTGCTACTCCCACTTATCCTCTCCAGCGTACATACACTCTCAGTCTGAAACTTAACTTCTAATACGAACGACAATGAAATTCAATATAAAGCATCTGTCTGTAGCCGGCTTGCTCCTTGCAGCTGTAGGCTTCGGCTCTTGCACCGATGAAATCAAGGTCGGCAACAGTTTCCTGGAAAAGGCCCCCGGTGGTACGGTTACCGCCGATACCGTATTCAACAATCCCGAATACACCCGCCGATTCCTTGCTGCAACCTATGCCAACCAGTATCACAATATGCCTGTAAAGGGTTCTAACCTCAAGCCCCAGTGGATAAACTGGTTTAAAGGTATGCCCGATGCACTTGGCGATACTCACCACCTGCCTTGGAACGGTTCACGCATCTACAGCGACTATTATGTAGGCGCACTTACCTCTTCAACCGACGGCAATGACCAGGGTAATGTTTTCCCCTATAATGCAATGAACATCTGGGAAAGCGTACGTTCTTGCCTTACCATAATTGAAAGAGTTGACGGAGTTCCCGGAATGACTGAGTCTGAAAAGGCCCACATCAAGGATGAAGCCCGCTGTCTTCTCGCTGCCACCTACTTCAATACCTTCCGTTTCTACGGTGGTCTCCCCATAATCGACCACACCTTCACCGGTGCCGAGTCTTCATACGAAGGACGTAAGAGCGCACAGGAAACACTCGACTTTATGCTCGGAATCCTTGATGAAGTTATCGCAGGCAATAACCTCGAATGGGGCTACAGTGGTGCTATCGCTGCTTCTGAAACCGGTCGTTGGACCCTCGCCGGTGCTATGGCTCTTAAGTGCGAGATTCTCCAGTTTGCAGCTTCACCCCTTCTGAACTCGGCACAGCCTTATTACCAAGATGGTAAAGTCAGTTATGCCGTAGAACATCCTGAATACACATGGCTCGGCGGTTACGACCAGTCTCGTTGGACCAAGTTCCGTCAGGCTTGTCAGGAATTCTTCCAGAGAAATACTGCAAGTGGTAATATCTTCCATCTCCAGCAGCCCGAAGGTGATACACAGGAAGACTACCGTTTCGCCTATCGTTATGCCTACGCTCGTCAGGCAAGTCCCGAAGCAATCCATACAGTTCGTTGCTCTGCTTCGGCAAACGGTAATGACTATGCTTGGTACAATATCGGTTGGGCCAACGGTGCAGGTAACATCCGTCTTGCTTACTCACCCACTCAGGAATACATCGAAATGTTCCCCTGGGCCGACGGTATGCCCTTCAATTGGGAAGAGTCTGCCGCTCTGCCCGATGACGACCCCAAATCACTGGACCACATGTTCGTAATGGGTGATGTTGTTGAAAGCGAACGTCTGCTCCAGAACCGTAAGTACACCCGTGACCCCCGTCTCTACGAAACCGCAGGTGTGAACGGCGCTCAGATTGCAGTTAACTGGGATGACGGTTCTGCAACAGGTCAGGCTTGGGAAATGTGGTACAAGGGTACTAACGCAGGCGATGACCCCGCTACCGGTGCCAACGTATTCGCCACAGGTTACTTCAACCTCAAATATCAAATCGGTGAATCATTCCGTCGTCAGAAGCCCCAGTGGAACTACCTCACTCTTAGCCGTATGTATCTCAACTACGCAGAAGCTATCCTTCAGGACGGCGGTTCGCTCGACGAAGCTATCTCTTATGTAGATGCAGTTCGTGCCCGCGTAGGTCTCTGCAGCATTGCTGATGCTGTTCCCGCAGTTAAGTCCGATAAGAATGCCCTCCTTAAGGAAATTCTCCGCGAACGTGCTTGCGAAGGTGCTCTCGACATGGTTCGCTACTTCGACCTTATCCGCTATAAGCTTAAAGAAGAATTCGAAAAGAAACTTCACGGTATTCTTATCCACCGTATGGTTAAGGACGCTTCAGGCAACTGGGTACGTTGCGATGAGGCTTGGTACAACGGTCAGTTCAATGACAGCAACCTCAAGCCCGGCGACCCCAAGTACAACGAGCCTTATCACTTCGAGTTCGAGCGTCCGGAAATCGTTACCGGTGCCCGCAAGTGGTGGACCGATGGTTTCGAACCCAAATGGTACTTCCAGCCCTTCCCCCTCACCGAGGTCAACAAGGGTTATGGTCTCGAACAGAATCCCGGCTGGTAATAGCCTTAAATGTGCTTAGTTTATTACTACACAATGCAATTAATGAAATTAACCATGAATAAAAGATATATAAGCATGATGTCGCTGGTGGCAGCTCTCGGCCTTGCCGCTGCGACACCCGCAGACTCAGTTGCTGTGGGCGCCATTAGCGGTCTTTCTAAAGACCAGCCCGTTGATATCGGTGGCGACCGCACATTCACACGTGCTGAGTCCACCGGCGCCGTTTCGGTTATTCCCACCGACCACCTCAACCGTCGCAGTGCAAAGAACATTGGCAACAGCATCCTCGGTGAAGGCAGCGGACTCATTTCGCTTCAAGGCCCCGGCACATACGCCAATCAGAATCCTACATTCTATATCCGCGGTCTTCAGACCCTCAACGGCAACAACACCCCTCTGATGATTGTTGACGGTGTGGAACGCGACATCAACCTCATCTCGCCCGAAGAAGTAGAATCTGTTTCTATCCTCAAGGATGCCGTGGCAACAGCCCTCTACGGCTACAAAGGTATCAACGGTGTGGTTGTAGTCACCACCAAGCGCGGTAAGTACAACTCAAAGGAAATCACCTTCACATACGACCACGTATTCAACTCGATTGCTCACCGTCCGAAGATGGTCGACGGCTACACATACGCTCTCGCCATCAACGAAGCCCGTGCAAACGACGGCCTTAGCCCCCGCTACAATGCCAACGAGCTCGGAGCTTTCCAGAACGGTACATATCCCTATCTCTATCCTAACGTAAACTGGCTCGACGAGACATTCAACAATCACGGTGCTGCCAACAAGTACAATGTGCAGTTCAAGGGTGGTACAGACAAGTTCCGCTACTACACCATGATTGACCTTCTCACCGATAACGGCTTCATCAAGCGCCCCAATGCCAACGAAGGTTATTCTACACAGGATAAGTTCTCACGCGGTAACATGCGCATGAACCTCGACATTGACCTTACCCCCACCACTCTGGTTAAGGTAAATGTACTCGGTGCTATCGCCGAAACCCGTATGCCCGGCAATGCCGACACCGACCTCTGGTCGATGATTTACAATACTCCTTCTGCTGCATTCCCCATCAAGGCCGCCGACGGCAAGTGGGGTTCAAGCAACACCTGGAAGGGTACTGTCAATCCCGTGGCTGAATCACAGGGTGCAGGTTACTCAAAGAATCACACCCGTATGCTTCAGAGTGACCTCCAGATTCGTCAGGACCTCGGTATGATTACTCCCGGTCTCAGCGCAAATGTACGTGTGTCTTACGACAACATCGCCAACATTTACGAAGACCACTCAAAGACTTTCGTTTACAACACAGTTACTCCTTCTTGGCCCGTCGGTCAGTCTGAACCTACCTTCACTGACAATATTGAAGGCGCTGACTCAGAACTCGGCAGTGATGCAAAGACTAATACCTTCGACCGTCGACTTTTCGTTGAAGCCGGTGTAAACTACGACCGCACCTTCGGTGACCTCGGTGTTTATAGCCAGTTGAAGTGGAACTATGAGTACGATGATCCCAACGGAGTCAACAACACTCTTTACCGCACCAACATCACATGGTGGAGCCACCTCAGCTACAAGCAGCGCTACCTGCTCGACCTCACTCTCGTTGAGAGCGGCAGCAACCGCCTCGCTCCCGGTTCTAAGTGGGCTTTCTCTCCCACAGTAGGTCTCGGCTGGGTTATCTCTAATGAAGGCTTCTGGACCAATCCCGCAAGCTATCTCAAGCTCCGCGCCACCTTCGGCAAGCTCAATGCCGACTTCATCCCCGAAAACAACTGGACCTACTACGCTCAGCAGTACACCACTGCCGGCGGTACATATCCCTTCTATCCCTCTTGGGGTTCTGCATTCGGCCGCACATCGCTCGGCCGCATGGCTACACAGCACCTCGGCCGCGAACACGCCTACAAGTACAACGTAGGTCTCGACTATTCTCCCCTTGCAGGTCTTGACCTCAGCCTTGACCTCTTCAAGGAACGTCGCAGCGGTATCTGGGTAGACACATCCGGTAAGTATTCAGCTGTTCTCGGTATGGATGCTCCTTACGAAAACGACGGTATCGTCGACAGCAAGGGTCTTGAATTCAGCGCCGACTATACCAAGACATTCGGTGACTTTACGTTCAACGTAGGCGGTAACTTCAGCTATAATACCAGCAAGATTGTTGAAATGGACGAAGAGCCGCGTCTCTATCCCAACCTCGTTCAGACCGGCCACCGCGTAGGTCAGATTTACGGTCTTGAAGCTATCGGTTTCTTCAACTCTGAAGCTGAAATAGCCAACAGCCCTGTGCAGAACTTCTCTACCGTACGTGTCGGTGACATCAAGTACCGCGACGTAAACGGTGATAATGTAATCGACGCCAACGACGAAGTCGCCATCGGCTACAGCGGCCAGGCTCCCGAAATCTTCTACAACTTCCGTCTCGGTCTTGAATACAAAGGCATCGGTGTATATGCTTTCTTCCAGGGCACAGGCCGCTACAGCGCCGTCCTCAACACCCAGAGCATGTACTGGCCCCTTATCAACAACAGCAACATCTCTCAGTACGCTTACGACAACCGTTGGACTCCCGAACATCAGGATGCTCTCTTCCCTGCTCTCAGCAGCCAGAGCAACGCCAACAACTACCAGACCTCAACCCTCTGGCTCCGCGACCGCTCGTTCCTGAAGCTCCGCAACCTCGAAGTGTACTACAACCTTCCCAAGCCCTGGCTTGCAAGCACCCTCAAGGTGGTTAACGCTGCCAAGGTATATGTGCGCTGCATCGACCTCTTCTGCGCAGGTAGTGATGTACCTGAAAACGACCCCGAAGCATACGGCTACAACCGCCTCAACAAGAGTGTTGCCGTTGGTCTTAGCGTCACTTTCTAACCTTAAACCTCTTTCACAGATATGAAAACTTCAAGACTTTTTCTCCCCCTGATGTTAGGAGCCATCGCTCTTACCTCATGCGAGGATAAAATGGACTATAACGAATATGCCATTTACGATAAGGACTACATAGCCCTTAACTTCGGCAATGTCGGCGGTTTCATGACCGACCTCTACAATGCGGTCGACTACGACTTCGGCAACTACAGCAGCGGCGCTTTCCGTGGCTCTGCTTCCGACGAAAGCCAGTACAGCCGTATCGGTAATGCAATCGACGCCTTCTACAACGGCGCATGGGGTCCCTCTAACGCCAAGGCTACAGAGTGGAACACCTTCTATACAAGCATCCGTACTGCCAATAACTTCCTCGAAGAGTTCCAGGGGCTCGAATTCGACGAACTCAAGCTCAACGCCGACTACGAAGCCCAGATGCACCGCTATAAGAACTATCCCTTCGAAGTTCGTTTCCTCCGTGCATACTACTACTTCGCACTTGCGCGTCAGTACGGCGGTGTGCCCCTGGTAACAACCTGCATCTCTGCCGACGAGACCAACCGTCTCACACGTAATACTTCCGACGAGGTATTCAAGTTCATCATTGATGAATGTAACGCCATCAAGGATTCAATCATCGAGAACTACTCAAACCTCGGTGACTACGCTCTTGGTGAAGCTGAAACCGGTCGTGCAGACAAGCTTGCCGTTATGGCTCTTCGTTCACGCGCCGCTCTCTACTATGCAAGCCCCCTCTTCAATCCTTCAAACGACATGACTCGTTATGAAGACGCTCTCAAGTACACTCAGGAACTCCTTGACCAGTGTGAAGAGAGCAAGAAGCGTCTCACATCAAAGTATGAAGACCTCTGGGCAAGCGACAACTTCTCCAAGTCGACAATCGTTCGCGAAATGCTCTTCACCCGTCGTTATTACAACAATGCAAATGGCGACAGTCGTGTTGAAGGCTGGAACTATCCCGTAGGTATCGAAGGCGGTACAGGCGGTAACTGCCCCACTCAGAACCTCGTTGACGCTTACGACATGAAGAACGGTAAGAGCATCGACGACCCCACTTCAGGCTACGACCCCCAGGATCCTTACAAGAACCGTGATCCTCGTCTGGCTGTGACCGTTGCTGTCAACGGCGACAACTGGCCTGAATACGACAAGGCAAATATCCTCGAAACTTTCACAGGCGGTGCCAACGGTCAGCCTATTGCTGGTGCAACCACCACAGGCTACTACCTCAAGAAGCTTTGCAACGGTGCCATCTCACTTGCCAGCAATGGCCGTGTCAAGGAATCAAAGCATGCATGGATTACATTCCGTGTAGGTGAAATCTACCTCAACTATGCCGAGATTGCTTACCGTCTTACCAACTCGTTCACACAGGTGCCTAACGGCGGTAAAATGACTGCTATGGAAGCTCTCAACATGCTTCGCAGCCGTGCCAAGGTTGGTGTGTTCTCTGACGCTAACCCTGTGACATGGGAACGCTACCAGAAGGAGCGTATGGTGGAACTCGCCTTCGAAGGCCACCGCTTCTGGGATGTACGCCGTTGGAAAGAAGCCGACAAGTTCTTCAAGGATATCAAGGGTATGGAAATCACCAAGCAGGTTGACCCCGAGACCGAGAAAGTTTCTTACACTTACGAAGTCAAGACCATAAACAACCGCATGTGGGACGACAAGATGTATCTCTTCCCCATCCCGCAGAGCGAACGTTCGAAGAACCCCAACCTCGAACAGAATCCCGGCTGGTAATTAAGCGATAGATAAAAGGTAAAAGCCGGTTCCGATAATCGGGGCCGGCTTTTTTCGTTGTCTAAAATTCGTGAAATGTTTACGATTTATCGAAATAGGGTTCGATATGGGTTGTAACCATTGTGTCGGGACCGATTTGCTCGCGAATAGCTTTTTCAACTGCTGTCGCTATAGCATGTCCCTCGATTACGGGGATATAAGGATTTACCTTTATGTGGACGTCAATTATGTCTGCTTTACCGTTGCGGCGTGTACGGAGATGATGGAATGATTCCACACCGTCGGTCGACGAGATTATATCGGTTATCCTTTGCTGCACATCGTGCGGCAGTGATACTTCAAGAAGCTCAAGTATGGCCGGCTTAGAGGTCCGGATCCCCACGGTAATGATAAATACCGACACTATGATTTGAGCTATGGGGTCGAGTATGCGCCATTGTTCTCCCATAAACATGGCTCCGCTCACTCCGACAAGAGTGGCAATTGAAGAGAATGAGTCGCTGCGATGATGCCATGCGTTGGCTATAACGGCCTGGCTGTCTATTCTGCGTCCGGCTTTCACTGTGTAGCGATATAGCCATTCTTTAACTACGATGGATAGAACACACACAGCGAGGGCTATTGCAGCCGGCCGGGGAGGCAAGGTGCCTTCACACGCCCTTACAAGAGCAATGACGCCTTCATACAGTATTATAGCTCCCACTATGACCAGAGCCCACGCCACGAGCATCGTGCCGAAAGTTTCATATTTGCCATGGCCGTATTCATAGCGTTTATTAGCACCCTTACGGCCTATGCTAACCATCACGAGAACGATTACATCCGTTATAAAATCAGAGAATGAATGTATACCGTCCGCCACTACAGCACCTGAACGTCCTATTATACCGGCAATGACCTTTACCGTACCAAGTAATGCATTGCACCAGAATCCAACCCATGTTACATGGCGTGCCACAGCTACGGCATTATCATTTGCGTTGCGTGTTTCGTCTGTCATATCTGTCATAAAGAAAAATAAAGGGCGCAATAGTATTGCGCCCGTAAGTTATGCAGTTGCGGGTCTGCTGATGCTATTTATTCCCTTTGAGCAGCTTGTTGTAGCGTGCCGGGTCGTTGATGAGACGAACAGCTTCCTTGAAATCGTTGCTCAGAGGGTTGGTAGAACGTACATATATGCCGTTCTCGTAAAGATCGCGGGTCATAAGGCCCTTGAAAATGGCGAGAATCAGTTCGCGAGAGGTTTTCCACTGCTCCTCGTTGAAAGGAACGCCGGATGCTTTGCCTTGCTCTATAATACCGTCAATATTTGCCTGAGTGGGAGTGAAGTTCTTTGCAAATACTTCTTCGGTAGGATATTTTTTCAGCAGAGTGGTGCGGTTGTTCTCTATATAGTTGACTACGTATTTCATAATGGCTCCCTTGGCCACGAGGTCGCGATAGTAAGGAGAGTAGCGCGATGTGTCGGCCGGTACGAAAACGTCGGGCATTATGCCGCCGCCGCCGTACACAACACGTTTGTTTTTAAGGGTATAGTATTCCTGCGACTTGTCAAGATGTATGGAATCTTCATGCCAAAGCTCTCCGGAAGTATAGCGGTTGAGCATGTCGAGCAGGTATTCCTCTCCTTTGCCTTTTTCGTAGGGCTTCTGTATGCAGCGGCCTGAAGGAGTGTAGTAGCGTGATACGGTGAGACGAATCATAGAACCGTCTGGGAATGGGAACGGACGCTGTACAAGTCCCTTGCCGAAAGTACGACGCCCTACTATGAGGCCACGGTCGTTTTCCTGAATGGCACCTGAAAGGATTTCGGCAGCGGAAGCTGAATATTGGTCAACCATTATAACAAGACGGTCAACAGGAATTGTGCCTGTTCGCTCCACATTGAAGTAGGCCGGACGGGTGTGCAGGCCGCGTGTGAATACAACAGGGTCGCCTTTTTCGAGGAATTCAGATGCAAGTTCGTATGCAGAGCCGAGATAGCCGCCCCCGTTGCTCGACAGGTCGAGGATAAGGTTTCGCATACCAAGCTGCGACAACGAGTCTGCAGCCTGACGCACCTCACGTGCGGTAGACTCGGCAAAGCGGGTTACTGATATGATGGCCGTTGAATCGTCAACCATATACGCTGCGTCAACACTATACATGGGTATATCGTCACGGATTAGACGGAAATCAATCAGTTCCGGTTCGTCGGCTCTCTTAACCTTGAGGTTGACAACCGAACCTTTCGGCCCTCTGAGAACCTTGATAATACCCGAATTAGGCAGTTTCTTGCCTGCAATCACGGTGTCGTTTGCCGAAATAATACGGTCGCCGGGACGTATGCCTACTTTTTCAGAAGGACCGCCGGGAGTGGTCTGTATGACATATACCGTGTCCTCGAGCATATTGAACTGAATGCCAATGCCGCTGAATTTGCCTTCGAGCGGCTGGTTGAGTTCCTGGGTCTCGGCGGGTGTTGAGTAGGCCGAGTGAGGGTCGAGGGTCTTGAGCATGGCTATGATGGCCTCCTGAATCATGGTGTCTGTGTCAACATCCTCCACATAGTAGTTTTCTATTATGTTGGTGGCTATTGCAAGTTTCTGGTTGGGAGACATTTGTTCGGTGGCCGGCGATTTGAGGGCCATTGTAGATACTGCGCCGACAAGGATGCCGACAGCAAGGAGAATAACGTATATTAATTTCTTCATCTTATGAATGTTATTTCTTTAATTTTAGAGGGGTAGGGAGAAATGCCGATACATCGTGTCCGTAAGACTCAAGTTCGCGCACCATGGACGATGACACGCATGAAAGTTCCGGCAGAGTATATAATAAAAGCGTTTCTATACCTGAAAGTTTACGGTTTATGTCAGCTAAATCGCGTTCGTACTCAAAATCTTTCGCAGAACGCACTCCGCGCAGCAGCCATCCTGCTCCGAGCCTTGCCGCAAGGTCAACCGTAAGCTCGTCGTGGTAAGCCACAACTTCCACGCGTCCGGGAGGCAGATTTCCATACAGAGCGGCTATGGATTCGATGCGTTTCTCAACAGAACACTCTGAATGCTTGCCGGCATTGACACCTATGGCTATGATGATGCGGTCGAAGAGCGGCAAGGCACGCTCAACCACAGATGCGTGTCCTGTGGTGAACGGATTGAAAGAGCCTGCGAACAGGGCCACACGGCACGTTTCAGGATATTTGTGAGTCATCTTCGATTACGAGATTGTCAATAATGAAGTTCTGGCGTTCGGGGGTGTTTTTGCCCATATAGAATTCGAGCAATTCGTCTACTCCGTCTTCCTTGCGCAGTGTCACGCGGTCGAGTCGTATGTCCGGACCTATGAAACCTCGGAACTCGTCGGGAGATATTTCTCCGAGACCCTTGAATCGGGTTATTTCCGCGTTGGCTCCCATCTTCTCTATAGCTGCTATCCGCTCTTCGTCGCTGTAGCAGTAGATGGTGTCCTCGTCTACGTTCTTTTTGCCTTTGTTGCGTTTTGATGTGAGCTTGTTGCGTACACGGAAGAGAGGGGTCTGCAGCACATAGACATGGCCTTTCTTGATGAGGTCGGGAAAGTACTGCAGGAAGAACGTTATCAGAAGCAAACGGATATGCATACCGTCGACATCGGCATCGGTGGCTATGATTACGTTGTTGTAACGGAGGCCGTCTATACCGTCCTCAAGATTGAGAGCTGCCTGAAGCAGATTGAATTCCTCATTTTCGTATAGTACACGCTGGGTCGCGCCATAGGTGTTGAGCGGCTTGCCTCGCAGCATGAATACGGCCTGTGTGTCGGCATCGCGTACCTTGGTGATTGAGCCGCCGGCCGAGTCACCCTCGGTGAGAAATATGGATGACGAGAGTTTCTTTTCCTCCACTCCGCGCGCATCGTTGAGGTGTATGTTACAGTCAATGAGTTTGCGGTTGTGGAGGCTCACCTTCTTGGCTTTCTCTCGGGCAATCTTGGTTATACCGGCCATGGCCTTGCGGTCGCGCTCGCTCTCCTGAACTTTTTTCAGGATGATTTCGGCCACTTCAAGGTCGCGGTGCAGATAGTCGTCAAGTTCCTTTTTTATGAAGTCGCCAATGAACTTGGCCACGGTGGGACCGTCAGGACCCACATCGCGTGAGCCGAGGCGGGTTTTGGTCTGCGATTCAAACACAGGCTCCTCTACTTTTATGGCTACTGCCGCCACCATTCCGTTGCGTATGTCGGAATATTCGAAATTGCGTCCGAAGTAATCCTTGAGTGTACGCGACACCGACTCTTTGAACGCGGTGAGATGCGTGCCGCCTTGAGTGGTGTGCTGTCCGTTGACAAAAGAGTAATATTCCTCGCCGTACTGGTTGGCATGTGTGATGGCTACTTCTATATCATCCCCCTTGAGGTGAATGATGGGATAGAGGGGGTCGTGCGACATCACTTGAGTAAGGAGGTCAAGGAGCCCTCGTTTGGATATGAATTTCTTACCGTTGAATATGATGGCAAGCCCCGTATTGAGGAAGGTATAGTTCTTAATCAATGTTTCCACGTGGTCATCGCGGAAACGATAGTTACGGAATATGGTGTCGTCAGGAATGAATCTTACGAAGGTCCCGTTAGGCTCGTCGGTAGGCAGTATTTCTGTTTCTTCTATAAGTTCGCCTTTTTCAAATCGGGCAGTCTTGCCCATCCCGTCGCGCACGGAACGAATCTCAAATTCCGAAGATAATGCATTAACGGCCTTTATGCCTACACCGTTAAGGCCAACGCTTTTTTTGAAAGCCTTGGAATCGTATTTGCCGCCGGTGTTCATTTTTGAGGCGACATCGACCAGCTTACCCAAGGGCACACCGCGCCCGAAGTCGCGCACGCTCACCTCACGACTGTCCATAATGTCAACGATTATTTGCTTGCCGAAGCCCATCATGTACTCGTCTACAGCGTTATCGAGCACTTCTTTGAGCAATACGTATATACCGTCATCGTTGTCTTCGCCGTTTCCGAGTTTTCCTATGTACATGCCCGGACGGCGGCGAATGTGCTCTTTCCAGTCGAGGGTGCGTATTTCGTCCTCGGTGTATGTAAGTTCGGTGGATTCGTTGATTTCTTCCGCCTCAAAGTCGAGTTCTTCGTTCATTTGCCAAATATTCCTATTTATGCAAAGTTACGAAAAAATACTTGTTTTGCAAAATAAAAAATATTTACTAATTTTGCACTCCCAATTCACAAAAAATGGATACTCGCCGCCTAACACTGATTATAAATCCAAAATCGGGCACCATATCAAAGAAAGGTCTCGACAAG
>PPYF01525654.1_pt1 | contig 18073 bp, 15 predicted proteins | sample 1559871 | NCBI WGS metagenome assembly PPYF01 (sample SAMN08240021, study PRJNA423297) | Human gut metagenome, whole genome shotgun sequencing project.
AATAACCATTAAAAATATTATAGATGGAATATTCTTTTTATGATTTTTTAAAGCTCATAGGCTCATTAGGACTCTTCCTGTACGGAATGAAGATAATGAGCGAGGGCTTGCAAAAGGTCGCGGGTGACAGACTACGAAGTATCTTGACGGCAATGACTACCAACAGGGTAACGGGAGTTTTAACAGGTGTGTTAATCACAGCCCTTATCCAATCTTCTTCAGCAACGACGGTAATGGTCGTTAGTTTCGTTAATGCCGGGTTGCTTACTCTTGCCGAATCTATCAGTGTCATTATGGGTGCCAATATCGGTACTACGGTCACTGCCTGGATTATCTCAATTTTCGGATTTAAGGTTGACATGGCCGCCTTTGCCCTTCCTCTTCTGGCCATCGCCCTTCCGCTTATCTTCTCGGGTAAAAGCAACCGTAAGTCCGTCGGTGAATTCATTTTCGGTTTCTCTTTCCTCTTCATGGGGCTTTCTTATCTGAAAGCAAATGCGCCCGACCTGAACGCCAATCCGGAAATGCTCGCCTTTGTACAGAACTACACGGATATGGGATTCTTCTCCATTCTGCTGTTCCTGTTCATCGGTACGATACTGACCATGATTGTACAGGCTTCTGCTGCCACGATGGCAATTACACTGATTATGTGTGCCAACGGATGGATTAGTCTGGAACTGGGAGCAGCCCTCGTACTGGGAGAAAATATCGGAACTACAATCACCGCCAATCTTGCCGCATTAACAGCCAATACACAGGCTAAACGGGCAGCATTGGCGCATTTTGTTTTTAATGTGTTCGGTGTTATCTGGGTATTGATTATCTTCCATCCTTTCATGCAGTTTGTAAACTGGGTAGTAGACACTTTCTTCCAGACAAGCAATCCGGAAGTTGCTATCTCTTACAAGTTGTCCGCCTTCCACTCTATCTTCAATATCTGTAACGTATGCCTTCTGATATGGGGTGTGAAATTGATTGAACGTACCGTATGTGCTTTAATCCATCCGAAGGAAGAGGACGAAGAACCGAGACTGCGGTTTATCACCGGCGGTATGCTGTCTACGGCGGAGCTTTCCATTCTTCAGGCACGCAAGGAGATTCATCTTTTTGCCGAACGTACCCATCGTATGTTCGGTATGGTGCAGGACTTGCTGCATACGGAAAAGGATGATGATTTCAACAAACTGTTCAGCCGGATAGAGAAATACGAGAATATCAGCGACAATATGGAGTTGGAAATAGCCAACTATCTGAACCAGGTATCCGAAGGTCGTCTGAGTTCTGAAAGTAAGTTGCAGATACGCGCCATGCTACGTGAAGTGACGGAGATTGAAAGTATCGGGGACAGTTGTTACAACCTGGCACGTACCGTCAACCGGAAGCGTCAGACAAACCAGGACTTTACCGAAAAGCAATACGAGCATATTCACTTCATGATGAAGCTGACGAATGACGCTCTTGCACAAATGATTGTGGTGGTAGAGAAACCGGAACATCAGAGTATTGACATCAACAAGTCTTTCAATATTGAAAACGAAATCAATAATTACCGCAACCAACTGAAGAATCAGAATATCCTGGATGTGAACAACAAGGAATATGATTATCAAATGGGAGTTTACTACATGGATATTATCGCCGAATGTGAGAAACTGGGCGACTATATAGTAAATGTGGTAGAAGCCAGCAGTGATGTGAAAGAAAAGAAGGCTTCCTGAACGACTTAATCGGGAAGAATAAATAATAAAAAAGGAGAATCTGTGATGCCAATGCATAAAACTGATTCTCCTTTTTTATTTATTAATCAAGATCTTTACTACTAATTATATACATATGATTCCGCCAGTCGCCAAAATAAAGTAGATTCCAGTACAGCAGTTGTTCGAAGAACTTTTGCTGTACCGTTTTCCGATGAAGGATTGATATTAGCAAAAATATTCCACCCTTCTTTAAAAGAGCAATCACTATAATAATAAGATTTATCTTTAGGATTACTGGTCAATATGAAGGGTCGGTCGGCATACTGATAACTCACCAGTGTTGCTTTTCCCGCAGCAGAACCTTTGCCGGACCAGTTGGAAATAGCAATTCGCCCTACTCTCGTATCACCTTTAAAAACAAAAAAATCCCCTAATGTCGCTACAAGCGCATCGCCGTCGTCCGAGAATCCGGTCCAATAACCAGTCATACCACCATCCTGGCGATCTACTTTCTGAAGTTTCTCCGAAGGGAAAGTGGCAGGAAGTGTCATTACAATCTGCCCGTTTTCATAAGGAAATTCAAGAGTCTCAATCACTTGCCAGTCAGCACCCGTTACTTTTACCTCAACTCGGTCGAATGTGAAATTATCAGGTATATTCTGTATATCTTTGACTATTATCGTACTATAATCCGGAACTTCCGGGACAGGCGACTCCTTCTCGTTTTCGTCATCACTACAACCAACCATCAACAGGCTGAATATCAATAAAAGACAGATTACGGGATATAAGAGATAGTTTGAGTCGATAGAGACAGTTGTTTTATTATGCATGATTTTTATTTTTGTATGCAAAGATATTACATTTATAACCAGCAGAATAATTTTCGGGCATAAAAATAAAAATGACCGGGCACATATTGCATCCGGTCATTTCCACTTAATAAATTCTCTCCCTCTCTGTTTTATCCTTCGTACGGTTCGAAATCTTCTTTTCCGACTCCGCAAAGTGGACAAGTCCAATCATCAGGAATGTCTTCAAACGCAGTTCCTGGTTCAATTCCGCTTTCCGGATCTCCTTGTTCGGGGTCGTAAATATATTCACAGACCGTGCAAATGTACTTCTTCATAACGTTCGTATTTTTAATTGGTTTTCTAATTTATATAACACAAATAGCAAGATATTTGTTCAACACTTTTTTAATACTGAAATAAAAAACTATCTTTGTGATCAAATTAACCAAACTAAAGCAACAATATACAAGTATGCTTATAGCATTATTATCTACATTAATAGTCTTGTGTGCGGTCCTGTTACTCAGTTTTTTATGGGAGCGCAGAAAATGTCTCCGAATGCAACAGCGTTTATTCCGGGAATCCAGGAAATTGGAACGTACCAATCATATCGCCGGGTCTGTTCTAAAAAATGTGCATGCTTTTATCCTGTTAATAGATAATGATTTCAAAGTTCTGAAAACCAACTACTATCAGAAAACCGGGACGAAAAAAACAGTGGAAGAAAAAAGAGTGGGCGACCTGCTGCAATGCCGTAACGCATTGGCTGCGGAAGGTGGCTGCGGAACGCATAGTTTTTGCGGCTCCTGCCCGATACGTACTGCCATACGCCAGTCTTTCGAACAAAGAAGGAATTTCACCGACCTCGAAGCCACACTGACCGTAGCTACTTCCGACAATGAGACGGTAGAGTGCAATGCTGTCATCTCCGGTTCATACTTCCTGTTGGACGAAAAAGAAAACATGGTACTTACCGTCCATGATGTCACCCGCCTGAAGAAAGCGGAAAAAGAATTGATACACGCCAAAGAAAAAGCGGAGAAAGCCGATATTTCCAAATCAGCATTTCTGGCTAACATGAGCCATGAGATACGCACCCCTCTCAATGCCATTACCGGATTTGCGGAAATCATGGGCAGCGCCAATACAGAAGAGGAAAAAGCCCAATATCAGGAAATTATAAAGATGAACGCCGACCTCCTGATGCAGTTGGTCAATGACATTCTCGACATGTCAAAGATTGAAGCCGGAACTTTGGAGTTTGTATATACTACGGTTGATATCAACCTGTTACTTTCAGATTTGCAGCAGCTTTTCCAAATGCGGGTGAACGACGCTGGCGGGATGATTAAAATTATAGCAGAACCGTCGCGTTCTTCCTGCCTCATTTCAACCGACCGCAACCGGGTGGCTCAGGTACTTTCCAACTTTACCACCAATGCGATTAAATTCACCACTGAAGGTACGGTACGCATCGGATATGAGGTGAGAGATACCGAACTTTATTTTTATGTAAAGGATACCGGAGCAGGTATCCCGGCAGACAAATTGCCGGACGTATTCGGGCGTTTCGTGAAGCTGAACAAAGACAAAAAGGGAACCGGACTAGGACTTTCCATCTCCCAAACTATCGTTGCCAAGCTGGACGGGCGGATTGGAGCAGACTCCGTAGAAGGCGAAGGCTCTACATTCTGGTTTACTATCCCTTACCGTATATGTGGCAAGCCGCAGTAATAAATCTATCTTCATAAAAAGTTTTAATTAAACATTTTATCACAATATTATGTTGTACTTTTGCAGTCCAAACTAAACGCATGTATCTGCATGAGTACAAATAAAGATGACTTTTATCATATAGGACTTACAGACAATGAAGTCCTTCAAAGCAGGGAAAAAAATGGTATCAACCTGTTAACGCCCCCCAAGCGTCCTTCCCTCTGGAAGCTTTATCTCGAAAAATTTGAAGACCCGGTGGTGCGTGTACTGTTAGTAGCAGCCGCATTTTCCCTAATCATCTCCATCATCGAAAATGAATACGCCGAAACTATCGGAATCATTGCCGCCATCCTGCTGGCTACCGGTATAGGTTTCTTTTTCGAATATGATGCCAGCAAGAAATTCGATTTGCTGAATGCAGTCAACGAAGAGACGTTGGTAAAAGTCATCCGTAACGGACGTGTGCAGGAAGTTCCCCGTAAAGACATAGTGGTAGGCGATATAGTGATTTTGGAAACCGGTGAGGAAATTCCCGCGGACGGAGAATTGCTGGAAGCAATTTCTTTGCAGGTAAATGAATCCAATCTGACAGGAGAACCCGTCATCAATAAAACCACCATAGAAGCGGAGTTTGACGAAGAGGCAACGTATGCTTCCAATTTGGTGATGCGCGGCACTACGGTAGTCGACGGACACGGAACCATGCGCGTACTGCATGTGGGAGACGCCACCGAAATCGGGAAAGTGGCCCGTCAAAGTACGGAAGACAATCTGGAACCGACTCCGTTGAACATTCAGTTGACAAAACTTGCCAATCTGATTGGAAAAATAGGTTTTACCGTTGCGGGACTCGCTTTCCTTATCTTTTTTGTGAAAGATGTATTGTTCGCCTTTGATTTCGGCGCATTGAACGGATGGCATGAATGGCTTCCCGTTTTCGAGCGGACACTCAAATACTTTATGATGGCGGTTACTTTGATTGTAGTAGCCGTGCCCGAAGGCTTGCCAATGAGCGTCACCCTCAGTCTGGCGTTGAATATGCGCCGTATGCTCTCTACCAATAACTTGGTACGGAAGATGCACGCCTGCGAAACGATGGGAGCTATCACTGTGATTTGTACGGACAAAACCGGTACGCTGACACAAAACCTGATGCAGGTGCACGAACCCAACTTCTATGGTATCAAGAACGGCAGCGACTTGTCCGACGATGATATCAGCGCACTTATCGCAGAAGGCATCAGTGCCAATTCTACCGCTTTTCTTGAAGAACCGGCTGCCGGTGAAAAGCCGAAAGGAGTAGGAAATCCTACCGAAGTGGCTTTGTTATTATGGCTGAACAGCCAGGGAAGAGATTATCTGGCGCTTCGTGAGAATGCACACATCCTCGACCAGTTAACGTTCTCCACTGAACGGAAATTCATGGCGACACTTGTAGAATCGCCATTAATCGGAAAAAAAATACTCTATATCAAAGGAGCACCGGAAATTGTTCTCGGCAAGTGCAAGGAAGTTGTACTGGACGGGAATCGGGTAGATGCCGTGGAATACCGTTCGACGGTAGAAGCGCAATTGCTGAATTATCAGAATATGGCGATGCGCACACTTGGATTTGCTTTCAAGATCGTAGGGGAGAACGAGCCGAATGACTGTACGGAGCTGGTATCAGCCAATGATTTGAACTTCTTAGGCGTCGTAGCCATTTCCGACCCGATTCGTCCGGATGTACCTGCTGCCGTAGCCAAATGCCAGTCGGCAGGTATCGGTATCAAGATTGTGACCGGTGACACACCGGGAACTGCTACGGAGATTGCCCGTCAGATAGGTCTTTGGAATCCGGAGACGGATACGGAGCGGAATCGTATCACCGGAGTGGCATTCGCCGAATTGAGTGACGAAGAGGCATTGGACCGGGTGATGGAGCTTAAAATCATGTCGCGTGCCCGCCCGACGGATAAACAACGCCTGGTACAATTACTCCAGCAGAAAGGAGCGGTAGTAGCCGTAACCGGAGACGGTACGAACGACGCACCCGCTTTGAATCATGCACAAGTCGGCCTCTCGATGGGAACGGGAACTTCCGTAGCCAAAGAAGCCAGTGACATAACCTTGCTCGACGACTCGTTCAACAGTATCGGAACCGCTGTCATGTGGGGACGTTCACTTTATAAGAATATCCAGCGTTTCATTGTTTTCCAGTTGACGATTAATTTCGTCGCGCTGCTTATCGTTCTGCTGGGGTCGGTTATCGGTACGGAACTTCCGCTGACCGTAACGCAAATGTTATGGGTAAACCTGATTATGGATACCTTTGCCGCTTTGGCTTTGGCTTCCATTCCGCCCAGCGAAACAGTAATGCTTGAAAAGCCCCGTCGCAGCACTGATTTCATCATCAGTAAAGCAATGCGGTCTAATATAATAGGTGTAGGTTCTATTTTCCTTATCGTACTGCTCGGAATGATTTATTATTTCGACCACAGCCCGCAAGGTATGGATATACACAACCTCACTATTTTCTTTACCTTCTTTGTCATGTTACAATTCTGGAACCTCTTCAATGCCCGCGTATTCGGTACTACCGACTCGGCATTCAAAGGGCTTTCCAAATCGTATGGTATGGAACTGATCGTGCTTGCCATCCTGGTCGGACAATTCTTGATTGTACAGTTCGGTGGAGCTGTATTCCGTACGACACCACTCGACTGGCAAACCTGGCTTTTAATTATAGGCGTTTCGTCCACGGTGTTATGGGTTGGAGAACTTGTTCGCCTTGTTCAACGTATTATTCACAAAAAGAGTAGAAATGAAAAGTAAAGGAATTAAAAACCTTCTTATTGATTTGGGCGGTGTGCTTATCAATCTCGACCGCCAACGTTGTATGGAGAACTTTAAGAAATTAGGGATCACAGACGTAGAAGAGCGATTGAATATCCAGCAACTGCATGGAATATTCATGCAGCAGGAAAAAGGTCTGATCACTTCCGCTGAATTCCGGAACGGGCTCCGGGACATGATGGGGAAAGTAGTCAGTGACAAACAAATAGACGCAGCCTGGAATAGTTTTCTGGTAGACATTCCTGACTACAAACTCGACCTGCTACTGAAATTGCGCTCCAAATATGTTGTTTACTTACTCAGCAACACCAACGAACTCCATTGGAAATATGCCTGCCACAACCTGTTTCCCTATCGTACCTTCAAAGTAGAAGATTATTTTGAAAAGACATACCTCTCCTATGAGATGCACATGGTAAAACCGGAAGCGGATATTTTTAAGGCGGTCATTGAGGATGCAGGCATCGAACCGCAAGAAACGCTTTTCATCGACGACGCTGAATTAAACTGCAAGGCGGCTCAGGAACTGGGCATCTCCACCTATACGGCAAAAGCCGGCGAAGACTGGAGCCATCTTTTCAAAAGCAAATAAAACCCGTGGAAATGCAGATTATACGTGACATATCGCCCCTCACTCCGGACCCCTGCGTAGCTACCATCGGTTTCTTTGATGGAGTTCATGCAGGACATCGCTATCTCATCCAACAGGTGAAAGAGATAGCCGCAGCCAAAGGTCTACGTTCTGCACTGGTTACTTTCCCTGTTCATCCCCGCAAAGTGATGAACGCCGGCTATCGCCCGGAACTTCTGACCACAGCGGAAGAAAAAATCAACTTACTGTCCGACATCGGAGTAGACTACTGCCTGATGCTCGACTTTACCCCGGATATTTCCCGACTGACGGCACGTGAATTCATGACTCAGATACTCAAAGAACGTTTCCAGGTGAAATGTCTGGTAATCGGTTACGACCATCGTTTCGGACACAACCGCAGCGAAGGGTTCGAGGACTATGTACGTTACGGAAAAGAAATCGGCATAGAAGTTATCCAAGCAAAAGCCTATGCCAACAATATAGAAATGGAAGACGGGGAACATACAACAGTCAGTTCTTCGCTAATCCGCAAACTGCTTCATAAAGGAGATGTAGACTTGGCAGCCCGTTGCCTGGGATACGAATATTTTCTGGACGGAACCGTTGTAGGCGGTTATCAGGTAGGCAGAAAAATCGGTTTTCCGACCGCCAACTTAAGTGTGGACGACCCGGACAAACTCATTCCTGCGGATGGTGTTTATGCCGTATGGGTGACCTTCGACGGAAAAACCTATATGGGTATGTTGAATATAGGCGTCCGCCCGACGATTGGCAATGGCCCCAACCGGACGATTGAAGTCAATATCCTTCACTTCCACTCCAACATATACGACAAGTTTATCCGGCTTACTTTTGTAAAGCGGACTCGTCCCGAACTGAAATATGACAGTATCGACGAGCTAATCGTACAGCTTCATAAAGACGCTGAAGAAACAGAATCCATCCTGCTTGCCAAAGAAACAGGCTGTTCCCAACAGAAAAAAAATGAATAATCTAATAATGACAACTTAAAAGTAGATTCTTATGCAAAAGACATTTATGAGTATCTCTCTGGTGGTAATAGCCATATCCATGTTGGCTATGTTCATATGCAGTTTCTTTACCGTTAAATAAAGCGCATAAGCCTTATGAAGACAGCCATCAAGTTAATACTGATCGACCTTCTCATCGCGCAGATCGTCGCTCCGATTCTGATTATGATTCCCTGTACCCTCTATTTATTGGTCACTACCGGGAATCTGGATAAAGCTGTCTTAACGCAGACAATCATGATTCCGGCACAACTGGCAGGCCAGATTATGATGGGTATCTATCTCTGGAAAGCAGGCTATATCAGCACACAAAAGTCTACATGGTCGCTTGTATCCCCCCCCTATCTGATTGGCAGCGCATTGGCTATCCTTACCGGCGGATTTCTGGTATCCGCACTTATGAGTCTGATGGACTGGATTCCTAATATCATGGAGCAATCTTTCGATATTCTTCAATCCGGTTGGGGCGGTATTCTTGCGATAGCTATCGTAGGGCCTGTGCTCGAAGAGCTATTATTCCGGGGCGCCATTACCAAAGCACTCTTGCAACAGTACAATCCGACGAAAGCCATTCTCATCTCCGCACTTCTGTTCGGTGTCTTCCACATCAATCCCGCCCAGATACTTCCGGCATTTCTGATTGGTATTCTGCTGGCATGGACGTATTATAAGACCGGCAGCCTGATTCCCTGTATCCTCATGCATATACTGAACAATTCCCTGTCCGTCTATCTCAGCATCAAATATCCCGAAGCGGAAAATATGGACGACTTGATAAGCGGCACTCCCTATCTGGTTATCTTATCCGGAGCACTCCTGTTACTTATCGGAAGTATTCTGACCATGCGTTACCTGACTACTAAAAAGCAAGAATAAAAAAAAGGGAAGTTTTTACTTCCCCTCTTTTGCCTTGAATGCCAATGCATACATCCGTATTTGTTTTACCATCGACAGCAAACCGTTGCTGCGAGTAGGTGACAGATGCTCTTTCAATCCGATTTTATCAATAAAATAAAGGTCGGTATTCAATATTTCATCAGGCGTGTGCCCTGACAGTACTTTTATCAATAAAGCAATGATTCCTTTTACAATCAGCGCGTCACTTTCTGCTTTAAAAACAATCTTACCGTCTACATCATCCGCTTGAAGCCATACCCGACTCTGGCATCCTTCAATCAGATTCTGCTCCGTTTTATATTTTTCTTCCAGCGGTTCCTGCTCATTTCCCAAGTCAATAAGTAGTTGGTAGCGGTCCATCCAATCGTCGAAGTCACTGAACTCGGCAATAACTTCGTCTTGCAATTCATTAATTGACATATTATTTATATTATTTCTCGTTATAGATTACTTCCATTACAGTCTGTCCGACTGCTTTCAATGTATTTTTATCAATATGCTCCATGTTATCCGTAAGCGTATGCCAGGTAGGAGTAAATCCACCTTCGGGATCAGAAGCTATAATATCAATCGTTTTGATACGTGCCAGACGGTTGATAAACAAATGATCGTCCGTCACTCCTCCGCCGTCTTCATCAATGAACATTTTGCCATATCCCAGTTTCTTGGCTGCTTTCCAGACTTTCTTGTTGATGTCCGGCGCAAACTGTTCTGAATATGATTCTTTCAGGAAAACGGTATTTTTACCGCCCACCATATCGAGCAGTATGCCGAAACGGGCATTATATCCCTGCACATGAGGGTTACGCGCCCAATACTGTGCTCCCAGACACCATGATTCTTCATTATTCTGGTCGTGCGCTCCATAATCTTCCGCGTCAAGGAAAATAATATCAATACCCAGTTCCGGTTGCTGTTGATTAACCAAACGGGCGATTTCCAACAAAGCTCCCACCCCGCTTGCTCCGTCATTCGCTCCCAGAATAGGAGTCTTATGATTCTTTTCATCAGGATCGTTGTCAGCCCAGGGACGAGTATCCCAATGAGCAAACAGTGCGATTCTTTTCTTGCTTTCCGGCTTATAAGAGCCGATGATGTTCCGCGCTTTCAGCAAAGTTCCGTCATAAGCTATCAAATCAGCATACTGGTCGGTCACCTGCGCACCGAAATCTTTCAACTTCTTAGCCAGATAATTTCCACAGGCTACGTGTCCCTTCGTATTAGGCACGCGAGGCCCGAAATCCACCTGATTCTTTACATACAGATAAGCACTGTCCGCATCAAACTGTGGTACGTTCACGACTACCTTCTCGCTTTGTTCATTTGTACTATTTGCCTTGTTGCCGCCTCCGCAAGAGAAAGCCGATAACAACAAAAAGGCGCTTGTCAATACTATCATAGGTTTCTTTTTCATCGTCCTCTTTTCTATTAAAGCCTCAAAATTAGTCATTTTCATCACAGCATTGTTCAGATGGAATAGATTATTAACAAATAAACTTTAATTCGACATTTTTCTTTCCGACCGTGAGTTCCACTTTTGCACCATTGACAAGCGGTAAATTATGAGTGACATGCCCCACCGGAAAATTAAAACAAACGGGATAATCATACTCTTTCACCAAATCCGCCAAGGCTGCGTACAACTCTTTACCCAGAGAACGGTCTTCTTCATATTCAGTAAACTGCCCGATGATAAGCCCGGATAATTTTTCGAGCACACCACCCAGTTTCAGATTGTACATCATACGTTCAATGGCATGAGGCCGTTCGCTGACGTCTTCTATAAACAGCACCGTACCTTCCGCCGGAATATCATAAGGAGTTCCCCGCAAACCATAAGCCACTGCCATGTTTCCACCATGCAAAATGCCTTGTGCGCTCCCCTGCTTATTCAGTTTATGCTTTTCGCAAGTATAAACAGGCAGGTTGCCGAACAGGATATTCTTTAGATACGAAGTACACGGGTCATCTTCCGGCTCCACTGTAAGATGGCGTGCCATCAATGAATGTAAGGATGCGTATCCGTTTTTCTGGAACAGATTGTGCAACGCCGTGATGTCACTGAACCCAAGCAACCATTTCGGGTGCTCATAAAAAGCCGTGAAATCAATCTTATCTATCAAATGTACCGCTCCGTATCCCCCGCGGCTGCAAAGAATAGCTTTTACATCCGGATCATCCATCGCATCCTGCAAGTCTTTAAAACGCTGCTTGATTGTTCCGGCATATCTCCCGGAAGAACCGCCGGCATGCTTTCCGATGGCAACCTTCAAGCCCCATGACTCTATCCGTTTCCTGGCTCCTTTCAGAAATTGCTTGTCTATCTTGCTGGAAGGCGACACGATGACTACTTTATCACCCTTCTGCAAAAAGGGGGGAAATTGAATATCCATATTCTATACTCTATTTTGTTGACTTTCGTTGATAAAAACGCACCCAGTCCACTTCCATTTCCACCGGCAGGTCTTCAGGCTCGACAGCCCCTACCCATGCCCCGCCCAACTGCATATCAATCAGCAGATAAAAAGGTTGGTTGAAGGGGAATTGTCCTTCTTCTTTTGTTTGTATGCGGGGATATGTGAATGTATGTACGTCATTGACATAAAATGAAAGACTGTCCGGAGACATCTCGACGGCAAAAACATTGTACCGGTCGGGCTGAATCACTCCGGTAGAATGTGACGTTGGATTATCCTTGATACCCAGTGTATAGGTATAATGGGAATGTACCGTCTGATAGGCTATGGAATCATAATTCAAGCGTTCCATGATGTCTATTTCGCCACCCGACGGCCAAGCAGCTTTTTCAGGTAGCATCCAGATGGCAGGCCATGCTCCTTTGGCGGCATTCAACTTGGCACAAATCTCGATACGCCCGTTATCAAAAGCTTTCTTACCTTTCGTATAGACACCGCCTGTCAAATAGGGAGCGGTATCATTGCGCTGTGTATGATTGGCGATACCTCGCAGTACCAGTTTACCTTTACGCATGGAATAACAAGAATCAAAGTCGGTCATATAGTTATTCCAGTCGGACTTTCCCCGCGGAATCTTGCTCCATACCTTCGAATCGAAATCCTTTTTCTGATTGAAATTCTCTTCCCAGGCCAAGGTCCATCCGGACGGAGTTTTGGATGTTTTGCAGGACGCAAGCAACCAACAAAGGAGAATCAAGCTAATAAATAATAGATTTTTAAACTGTTTCATGTCGTTTTATTATTTGGGGGATTTATGTATGCAAAAATACACGAAAAAACGATTCCATGCGCATCTAGCGGGCAAAACAAATGAAATATAGCAAAATGTTACACAACAGATGTATTTTTTCGGGTTATAATCCTTATTTTTTCAATCATTTTTCTGATATTTGCTAAAAATCTAACGTTATGGAACCTATTCTAAATTTTGCCCAACTCACAGAACACCTCAGGAAACTAAACCACAGAAAACGGATTGCCGTGGTTTGTGCCAATGATCCTAATACCGAGTATGCGATTACGCGTGCTTTGGAAGAGGGGATTGCGGAGTTTCTGATGATTGGAGACTCGGCTATCCTTGAGAAATACCCTACGCTCAAGCAATATCCGGAATATGTGAAAACCATCCATATAGAAGATTCGGACGAAGCGGCGCGCGAAGCCGTACGTATCGTTCGTGAGGGCGGAGCGGATATTTTAATGAAAGGAATCATCAATACGGACAACTTATTGCATGCCATACTCGACAAAGAAAAAGGACTGCTTCCGAAAGGGAAAATCCTCACGCATCTGGCAGTGATGGAAATTCCGACTTATCATAAATTGCTTTTCTTCTCGGATGCGGCGGTAATCCCACGTCCTACCTTACAGCAACGTATAGAAATGATCTGGTATGCCATTTGTACCTGCCGGCACTTCGGCATTGAACAACCACGTGTAGCATTGATTCACTGCACGGAAAAAGTAAGCGCGAAGTTCCCTCATTCATTGGATTATGTGAATATTGTGGAATTAGCTGAAGCCGGAGAGTTCGGAAACGTCATTATCGACGGACCGCTGGATGTACGTACGGCTTGCGAGCAGGCAAGCGGGGATATAAAAGGTATTGTATCTCCTATCAACGGACAGGCAGATGTGCTTATATTCCCTAATATAGAATCTGGAAATGCTTTTTACAAGTCTGTTTCTTTGTTTGCCAATGCAGAAATGGCAGGATTGCTGCAAGGTCCTGTTTGTCCCGTAGTCCTTCCGTCACGTAGTGATTCGGGATTGTCCAAATATTACAGTATAGCCATGGCATGCCTGCAAGTGTCAGGGGATTGCGAGTGCAGAAAGCAGGTGCTTAATCAAGGTAATAATTCATAATTCGCAATTCACAGTTCATAATCCATACTTAAAACATTAAACTCTATGAAGATTCTGGTCATCAACCCCGGTTCCACCTCTACAAAAATTGCCGTATATGAAAACGAAACACCTCTGTTGGTCAGCAATATCAAGCATACGGTAGAAGAATTATCCGTTTATCCGCAGGTGATAGACCAGTTTGAGTTCCGAAAGAACCTGGTACTTCAAGAATTAGACTCCAATGGTATTCCTTTTGATTTTGATGCTGTCATCGGGCGTGGCGGATTGGTAAAACCCATTCCCGGCGGCGTATATGAAGTGAACGAGGCTATGGTACGGGACACATTGCATGCCATGCGTACACATGCCTGTAACTTAGGCGGTTTGATAGCCAAAGAACTGGCATCCTCTCTTCCCGATTGCCCTGCTTTCATTGCAGACCCGGGAGTGGTAGACGAACTAGAAGATATAGCCCGTATTACAGGCTCTCCGCTTATGCCGAAAATTACCATCTGGCATGCATTGAATCAAAAGGCAATAGCCCGGCGTTTTGCCAAAGAACAGGGAACAAGGTATGAGGAACTTGATTTGATTATCTGTCATCTGGGCGGCGGCATTTCGATAGCTGTCCATCATCACGGACGTGCCATTGATGCGAACAATGCATTGGATGGCGAAGGTCCTTTCTCACCGGAACGTGCCGGAACGCTTCCGGCAGGTCAACTCATTGACCTTTGTTTCAGCGGGCAGCACACGAAAGATGAATTAAAAAAACGCATTTCCGGTCGCGCCGGTCTGACGGCACATTTGGGGACTACCGATGTACCTGCCATTATCAAGTCCATAGAAGAAGGGGATAAAAAAGCGGAACTGATATTGGATGCCATGATTTATAATGTAGCAAAAGCCATCGGGGGAGCCGCTACCGTCCTATGCGGGAAAATAGATGCCATCCTTCTGACCGGGGGAATCGCTTATTCTGATTATGTCATTTCACGACTCAAAAAGCGCATCTCATTTCTGGCTCCTATCCATATCTATCCCGGAGAGAATGAAATGGAGTCATTGGCTTTTAATGCGATAGGGGCATTGAAAGGAGAGTTGCCTATACAAGTCTACAAGTAACATGACCTTTTGCACAAGAATGGATTAACCGCCTACCTTGCCCCAAATGTTATTGATTATGTCAAACTTCTTCCATCCGTTCCAACTCCCATCCGCGAAATTGCATCACGATGCAATGTAACTTAGTGTCGTGCACCATCTGGCGTACCTTAGGACCAACAGCATACCTTTTTATCTGCTCTACGGCTTCTTGCCACTGGGCTTCGGCTTTTGCTTCCGAGTCCTTAGCGGAGAGGTATTTCAGTTCAATAATATAGCTGTGCTTCACGTCATAGCGCATCAAGTCGGGCATTAGGAACAGGTCGCAATAACCGTGGTTCAATTCCACTTCCGGAGCTATCAGATAATAGGCATTCGTACTCAAGTAGGCGGTAAAGAAGCCTTGCAGGTTGCGCTCGCCTTCGATGGCACTTCGCACGGAAGAGTTTTCCTTGTAGGAATGAGCTATAAATTCCAGCGTTTCACGCCAATGACCGTCGTAGGCCATCTCATAATACATCAGTCCAAGGTCATTCAGATTGATATGTCGGTTGTCCTGATATTCTTCCAACAGAAATTCGTAATACTGCTTACGCACGTTATTATTGGGAATACTCAACACCAGATAGTTGCCACGAGTGGCGGTAATGGTGAGCATACCATAATAGAAAAGCAGGCTGGGGAAAATCTCCGGTTTGGTAATATCGGTAGCGGGAAAGGTAGTCACTAACGTGGTGACAATCTGCCCCTCTTCCGTGATTTTGCGCAATACGCCCTTACGGTTACCGTCCAACTTATCCAGCCGGATGAGTTTCTTCATCTTATTGTAGTCTGTGCGGGTATTGGGATCTATCATCTCTTCAGGGGATTTACCCAAAGTCATATAATGCCGCAAATAATAGAACACCATGTCACAATTGAACATTTTCGGGTCACGCTCCAAACTTTCTTTGGCAAAACAATAATTGTCATACCACGGGCGCATTTCCTCTATCATCGCATTTATATCCGTATTGCCCGGTAACTGTCCGGCATCCTTATAATACCGGATCATCTCGCGTACATCAGTCTCGCTGAATCCCAGCATCATGTTAAACTGATAATCGGTACTGATATTCCAACCGATATTGAATCCGCTAGTCAAGTCGTCCAATGTCACAGGGCTGACGCCTGTCATGAAGATACGATCAAACATACCTTTGAACTTCTTGAATATTTCGCGATAAAAACCACTGGCATGGGTCAGGGCATGATAGACCTTGTCGCCTTGCTCGTTCAGCACCACGTTAGTGAAATTATCGTATTCATCCACAATCAGATAAAGCTTGGACCCGTTATTACGTGCCTTGCGATCCAGAAAGTTTATTTTGTTGGTAGTGCCGTATTGGGCTTTCATTTCCTCTTCAAAGCCGGGATAATAATAAGGTTCATAGATAGAAGCAAAATCATCCAGTCCACCACAGCAATAATCATCAAAATTCTGGGCAAGTGTCCTATCAAGCCCGCCCACTCTGGAGAAGTCAAGATAAAGTATTTGGAAAGCTCCTTGCAACTGTGTAGGACGACTACCTATCCATAGATTGCCGAAGCGTTTTTCGAACTTTTCTTTTTGAGAGATGTCATAATAAGCCCGGAGCATACTCAGAAAGATACTCTTGCCGAAACGACGGGGACGGATAAAGAACAAATTGTTGGGCTGCTCTTCCAACAAAGGCAGATACATCGTTTTATCCACATAATATTGGTTCTGCTCCACCACTTCCACAAAGTTGGCAACGCCATAAGGGATTCTTTTTACTTCTTCCATAATTGTTCCTTTCTTTAGTCCTCATACCCATTATGGGCAACACAAAAGTAATACATTCCCGCAGAAAGAACAAAGAAAGAGAAAGAAAGTTGAAATGTCACTGTGCAAAAACAATACGAAATATAATCTCCTCATACTTTCACTAGAGAATTAAAAAGTAGAAATTGCTGTCACCTGTCACATATTTGTATTTAAACATTTGATTGTGAACGAGTAATGATGTGACAGCAGTACGTGACAGCACCGTGACAGCAAAAGGTGCTGTCACCATTTGTCTCCCTTTCCTTTCTTCTCCCCCCTTTCTCTTTTTTAAAAGTCACAACCTGCATAGATTCATATTTTAAGCCGTAAGGGGAACATTCGTTTCATGCCTTTAAACTATCAGTTTCAAGGTTCGAAACTCTAGTTTCAAAGGCTCGAAACCAAAGTTTCACCTGCTTGAAACTAGAGTTCCAATTACTTGAAACCAAAGTTTCACCAGCTTGAAACCAGAGTTCCAATTAGTTGAAACTAAAGTTCCAGATAAAGAAACTAACCTGAAACTTGCTTTTTAAAAGAAAGAGGAGAAGAGGTGTGACAGCAAAAATGCCATCACCGTGCTGTCACATACTGCTGTCACATCATTACTCGCTCACAATCAAATATTTAAATGTAAATACGTGACAGGTGACAGCAAATTTTCACTTTTTAATTCCCTAGGTAGAATATCGGGAGATTATATTTCAACTTATTTCTGCAAACTTTGCTCAATATGCTGCAAACGACGTTCTAAAGCAGCATACTTTTCATCCTTTTCTTTTAAAAGACGCTCGTAGAGTTCGGTGATTTTGTCAATAGGGTTAAAGTTGTTTACTCTATTGTCCTCACCAACTTCATCAACGAATCCAATATTAGCATTCGTCCCTGCATTACCATTATTTGTAATATTCTCAAACACCACCGTCTGTGCATCCTCTTCCAAAGTCTTAAGATATTCGAAAGGCACATTCAACGCCTTTGCAAAGCGTTGCAACATTTCGTCATCAATCACTCTCATCTTCTCATACTTAGAGATAGCGGGTTGTGACAAATGTACCAATTTACTCAAAACCTCCTGTTTAATTCCCTTTTCAATACGGGTACGACGTATATTGCGTCCGTGATGGACTCTCCCAATAGTCAATTCTTCTGTTTCCATTCTTGATTTCTTCTTTTTAAAATCCAACAAATATACAAATGAAAAGTTTCGCTCGAAGCAAATATACGAAAAAAACGAATAGATGTGAT
>PPYF01028620.1_pt1 | contig 18070 bp, 10 predicted proteins | sample 1559871 | NCBI WGS metagenome assembly PPYF01 (sample SAMN08240021, study PRJNA423297) | Human gut metagenome, whole genome shotgun sequencing project.
TCTCAAGATTCCAGTTCATGTCGTCGAGCGCCTGGCCGTCGGCCGTATTGCGAATGAAATAGTAGCTGAAGTCGCCGCCGGTGTTTTCAGGCACCGCTGAAACTGTCCACAGCTGGTGTGGAGCGCCTGTGTATGTTTGCTGCACTATATCTGTGCCGTTGGCCGTGGAGCCGTCCTTGCCCCCGAGCACTTTGTGGCTCGCTGCGTTTACCAGAGCGAAGTTGCCGCTCACTATAGGCTGCACATCCTCGGAGTTACCGATGAAGATGACGGTCTCGGCGTTGCGTTGCAGTTCGGTCTGATATGCGCCGTCGGGGTCGCCGGGCAGCGATACGTTGTATTCGCGCAGCGGGCCTATGCCGTTGACGAACACATCGCCCGAACGCGATACGAAGCTGTATGTCGAAGGCATGGCCTGCCGTTCAGAGCAGCCTAAAAAGCCCATTACTTTGCCAGAGGGTGCGCGATATACCGAGGCTGCCGACCAAGCCTTGCGGTTTTCGGCGTATGCGAGACGTTTGCCTGAGCTGGCCTTGCAGAATTCACCACGGGCCTGTTCGGCCGTGCCCCACCAGATGCCTGTCTGCATACCGTATTCCACGCCTACCATGGCCTCCATCACATTGTGGAGCTCGTCGGCCGTGGCATATTTGCCGTCGGCACGCACGGTGGCAAAGAATTCGGCATAGTGGTCGAAGTCGCCTGCGAGCTGATGGGTATTTCCTTCGTCAAGGTATTCCTTGAGTTCCGTGTACCACGGCAATGCCTGGTCGCAGTTGAGGGTGTTGCCGCCACTTATGCGTATGTCGCGGAAACGGGGATATTCATCGAAGTTCTTTAGCCGCTTGTTTATCTCGTGGAACACGTTAATCGGCGTTCCGTTCCAGTAGTAATCCGGTTCGTTGAACGGCGCCGCCGAAATCACCCTGTATCCGGCCGCCTGTACCGATGCCGCCGTTGCGTCAATAAGCCGGGCGTATGCGTCGGCCACAGTTTCCGGATTGCCTACATATTGCTGATTTTCATCTATATATCCATATACGTCCTTCACTGTACGCTCTCCTCCGTCAAGGTTGAGGGCGATGTCTACCTTACGTCCAAGCAGGCTCACGGTCTTCAGGCGGCTTTCCAGATTTTTCTGAAGCATTTCGGGCAATACGCCTTTCTCCGTTATTACGTCCCAGGGTTGGAATGACACTCGCGCCACGCCTATGGTCGAAGCTCCGGCATAGCGTATGCCGCGCAGCATATTGCCGTAGTCGTTCCATGCCGTGTCGAAGCCCCATAGTATAGGAAGGCTTTTGCCTTCGTCCGTAAGACTGTAGACTACGCTTCTGTCGCCGGGGACGACTATTGAGCCATAATTGCTCCACGATGACACAGGAACGGTCTGTGCGCCGGAAGTTGCTGCCGCAAGTACGGAAAGCAAGATAATACTTGTACGTTTCATGGTTATATATGGATAGATAGAAGTAAGGATGTTTGCTAAGGTGGTCAGATACTTGGAGCGAGAGTTTTCTCTATAAGCAATTCCACATCGCGCGGTGTTGCCGAGAACGGCCCTTTGCCTTCAAGCTTTATGGTGCACATGGCCGCTGCAAAGGTGCCCGCTTCAGTGTATGAGGCGCCTCGACAGCGCTTATAGAGGTAACCTGCCATGTATGTGTCGCCGCATCCCGTAGTATCGACAATCTCTGTTGCCGGAACAGCCGGAATTTCGTAGAATTCACCTCCCGCATATATTAGTGAGCCTTTGTCGCCAAGGGTCAGTAGCACTTCCTTGCAACCCCAGTCGGCCAGGATGAGCGCGGCTTCGTGCGGGTCTGATACTCCGGTGAGCACTTCCATTTCCTTTTCATTGCATTTAAGGATGTCGATGTAGGGCATTGCCTCGCGCTTCAGCTCATAGTCAACAGCCACGACGTTCTCGCCTTCCACCTTGCGAAGATAGCCCTGCACATCGATCGAAACTATTCCTCGTGCAGAGAGGTCTTTTATTACGTCAAGACCGAAATCGTCGGCCAAAAGGGTGCCGAGATGGAATATCTTTGCATTTATAGAGTGTAGATTTTCAACCGTGAAAGGGTCGGCTTTGGCAAGAACGCGCTGCTGGCGGTCGTTCATGTCTTCACCGTATTTGTTTTCGAAATAGACTGACTTACGGCTCGGTATGAGTTCTACGTCTATGCCTTCGGCACGAAGTTCGTCTACAACTCCGCGTTCTGTGTCGCCGAGCGAAGTCACCAGTCGGAATCCGCTGTGTTCAAAGTTTTTAAGTGCCTTGGCGAAGTAGTATGCTGTGCCGCCAGGCATGTGGGCAGTGAATCGAGGTGTTATTACCTTGTCGAGTGTGATATGGCCGATACAGCATATCTCGGCCTGATTCTTTATAGTGTTCTCTTTGTTTTGGAGAGCCATTTTTATGATAGGTTTATTATATATAGTGAACTAATTGATTATTTTGTCTTTGCAATTGTTATTTTAATGGCATAGAGTAGCACGAAGGCATATCCTGCGGCAGGCACAAGGAAGGCCGTAGACATTGAGGTACTGTCTGCTACCAAGCCCATGAGCAGTGTGCCTACCGCGCCGCCTATAGGTGTCATCATCAAGAAAGATGAAACTATTTTCACTGATTTTCCGGCTTCGGTTATGGTGATGGCAAATATGGTCGGAAACATGATGGCTTCGAATGCATAGCAGGCAAACACTCCGGCACGCGACAGAAGTCCTGCGTTAAGGCTTACAGCCAATGCACCGGCAACGGTCATCACGGCACAAAACAAGAGCACCTTCCGGGCGGCTATGCGGCTCATTATCCAGCTTCCCAGTATTCTAGCGACCATAAACAAGCCGAGGGCGCCAAACGACAGAACTGCGGCTGCAGTCTCACGGCTCATCCATCCATCGGATGTGGCGTAGTTTATAAAGAGGCTGTTTATGGATATTTCGGCTATCTCGTAACAGAATAGAGCCATTACTCCGAGACGGAACTTAGGACGGCTCCACAATTCTTTGATGGTAGCAGCTATGCCCTTAGGCTCATCGTCAGTGTCTGCATTGTCGTTTGAAGCGGCGATTTCAGGAAGTTCTACTCTGGAAAAAAGGAATGCGACCGCCAGAACTACAACACCCATTATTGTGTAGGGCACGGCCACCTTGCTTCCGCTTTCCGAGAACAGGAATCCTCCTACAATCACCGGCGCCAGTATACAACCGAGTCCGTTGAACGATTGGGCAAAGTTGAGACGGCTTGCAGCCGTGGCCTTGTCGCCAAGCTCAGCAGCATAGGGATTGGCCGCAGTTTCAAGTACCGCAAGTCCGCAACCTATCACGAACAATGCCCCCAGGAATATTGAGAAAGACATTGTGCTTTGTCCGGGTATGAACAACAGCGAGCCTATGCCGAACAGCAGCAGTCCCATAACTACTCCGCGTCTGTAGCCGTAGCGAGTTATTATGATCCCCGCAGGAAGTGCCATCAGGAAATATCCTAAATAAGTTGTGCCTTGAATCAAGGCCGACTGAGTAATTGAGATTGACAGTTCTTCCTGAAAGTGCTTGTTCAGCACGTCGAGAATGGCGCGGGCAAAGCCCCACATGAAGAACAGCGATGTGATGAGAATGAATGGTAGCAGGTATTTTTTGCTTACAAGTTTGCTCATTGCAATTGTGTCTTTTCAGATGTGATAATGCTCTTTAGAAGACCGAGCTTTCTAAGGGTATTAACGTATATTAATAATATAAAAGTACAATTATGGTGCAAATTTACATAAAAAATCGGAGTAAGAGGGCGTTATTATTAATTTTAAGCGTCTGATATTACAAATTTGAGGGCTAAAATATTCATAGAAATCAATAAATTCTTGCATTTTGATACTTTTTAGGATAAATAATCTTATCAAATCTTATCTTGCTATCTGTTGCTAATCAGATAATTATTACTTTTAACAATAGTAATTGAGAAATGATAATTAAGTTAAACTTAGTTAACAAAGCATATTAAAGCTGAATATATTTGTATATTTGCACACCTTGAAAAAACCAAACCATATCACAAACAGATAATTAAACCATCTGTAAGTTTACAGTTAACCTAACCTCTATGACCCTAAAACGACAAAGAATGAAAGGGAAAAGTACTTTGATGCGCCTTCCTGCGGCTATAGTATTTTTATTTGCCTGCCTCTTGGCAATGCCACAGATGAAAGCACAGAATGTTGTCACCGGAACCGTGGTTGATGACAAAGACGAACCGCTTATCGGTGTCAGCATCGTGGCCGACGGCTCAAAAGCCACAGCAGTAACCGACATCGACGGTAAATTCAGAATCAATGTTAATCAAGGCGGTACACTCCTGGTGTCATACATCGGATACGAGAGTCAGAAGGTGCCTGTGAAAGGCAACGACCTGCACATCGTACTTAAGGAAGATAACCAGATTCTCAACGAAGTGGTTGTTATCGGTTACGGCTCCATGCAGCGCAAGGATGTCACCGGCTCTATCACCACTGTTAACGCCAAAGACCTCAACGTAGGCTCGTACACCGACCCCGGACAGCTCCTGCAGGGTAAGGTCCCCGGTCTTGTTGTGGTACAGAACTCCGACCCTAACGGCGGTGTGAACTCTATGACACTTCGCGGTGCCTCGACCCTCAACAACTCTACCGACCCCCTTTATGTGGTTGACGGTATTCCTGGTGTTGAACTTAACCTCGTGTCGCCCGATGATATCGAGTCAATTGACGTACTCCGCGATGCCTCGGCCACAGCTATATATGGTTCAAAGGCAGCCAACGGTGTAATCATTATCACCACCAAGCGAGGTTCTGAGGGTCCCGCACGCGTATCATATAAGGGGTATGTATCTTGGGAAAAAATAGCCAACGACCACAAGATGATGACCGGCGACCAGCTCCGTGCATATGCCGCAGCCCACAATATCACTCTCAACAACGACCACGGTTATAATACCGACTGGGCTAAGGAAACACAGCGCACCGGTTTCGCTCACAACCATAATCTCTCTATCACCGGCGGCAGCAAGTCGACCAACTACACCGCTTCTGTCAACTATATAGAGCGCGACGGTATTATCCGTGGTGTAGGCAACGACCTTTTCACAGCCCGCAGCTATGTTGAGACCAAGACCCTCAAAGACCGTCTCACAATGGGCATCGGCGTTAATGCAAATATTCGTAACGAATGGGGCGTATCGCGTGGCACAGACGGTAAGTCGGTTTACAATGCCATGTATTACTATTCGCCCCTCGTTCCTGTCCGCAACGAGGACGGCAGCTGGTATTCAGACCCCTCTATATCTCAGAACTACAATCCTCTCACCATGATTAACGAGGATGTAAGCCGCGCTACCTTCAAGCGTTTTCAGGTTACCGGTAAGGTTTCTTTGAAAATCATTGAAGGTCTTTTTGCAAATGCCAACTTCTCTTATCAGAACAAGAACTACGCTTATAAGGACTATAACTCGCATCAGTCGGAAACCAACCACCGCAACGGCGAGACAAGCCGCAAGACAACTACTGACATTTCCAAGCTGATGGAAATTTACGGTAACTACGACAAGACCTTCGGTCAGGACCACAAGCTCGCTCTCATGGCCGGTTACTCCTGGGAACAGGAAGACAAGGGTGAAGGATTCAATGCCCGTGGATATGACTTCTACGATGATACTCTCTGGTGGGACAACATCGGCATGGCCAATAAGTGGGACGTAGACCCCGTAGGCGCTGAACTCCCGAAGACCAAGCGTATGATTTCGTTCTATGGACGTGTCAACTACTCCTACGATTCGCGTTATCTTCTTCAGGCTGCCGTGCGTCGCGACGGTGCTTCTACCTTCGGTTCAAACAACCGTTGGGCCACATTCCCCTCGGCTTCAGTAGCTTGGCGTATCACCCAGGAAAAATTCATGGAAGACCAGGATATTTTCGACGACCTCAAGCTCCGTGTAGGTTGGGGTCAGAGCGGTAACTCTGCCGGTTTCGACATCTATACCTCACGTTTCTTCTATCAGGGTGGTGCCCGTTTCGACTATATTGACCCCGAAACAGGTGAGGTTCACTCATACAAGAGCATTAATGCAGCACGCAATCAGAACGACAACCTCAAGTGGGAAACAACCACCATGCTCAACATAGGTCTTGACTTCGCATTCCTTAACGGACGTATCAACGGTACCATCGAATACTACAACAAGGACACCAAAGACATGATTTGGGACTATGCTGTGTCAACTACACGTTATCCCGTTGGCTGGCTCACAGCCAACGTCGGCAAGATGCGCAACCGTGGTATTGAACTTACCATTAATGCTACTCCCGTTCAGACACGCGACTGGACATGGAGCGCATCTCTCAACTTCTCGCACAACGCCAATAAGATTGTCAGCATCTCCGACCCCTCCAACGGTTTCACCGCCGGTATCCTCAACCGTTACAATCCTAACCTTCCGGGTGCATCGACCGCAACCACACAGCGCATCATCGAAGGACAGCCTATCGGTACATTCTACCTCTACGAATGGGCGGGTTACGATGAAAACGGCAACTCTACTTTCTATGTCTACAACAAGACAAATGAGGAGAACTTCGGCGAACGTATGCGCGACGAGAACGGCAACTTCGTCACCACTAACGCCCCCGAAGAAAAAGACCGCGTAATCTGCGGCAACGCTCAGCCTAAGTTGACAATGGGCTGGAATAATACTGTTACTTGGAAGAACTGGGACCTCAACCTCTTCTTCACCGGAGTATTCGGTCAGAAAATCTTCAACGAGCCCCGCGCTTACTTCGGATATGTCAGCAACGTGGCCATGGGTAAGAACGTCCTCGCCGACATCGAAGACTTCCAGAACCCCAACGACAACTATTCGTCAATCCCCTCCAACCGTTGGCTTGAAAACGGCTCTTACTTCAAGCTTGCCACTGCCACTATCGGCTACACATTCCGCAACTGCTTCGACGGCTGGCTCCGCGACATACGCCTTTATGTGAGTGCCAACAACGTATTCACTATTACAGGCTATAAGGGTCGCGACCCCGAAATCTGTCTTGGCGGCCTCGAACCCGGCCACGATTCACGCCACGACCACTATCCCCGCACCCGCCAGTTCCTCGTAGGTGCTTCTATCAACTTCTAAGCTTACACGATATCAAATAATAAGTCACAACTCATGAAACGATACATAAAGGCTTTTATTCTGTCGGGTCTCCTTTCAGGTCTTGCTTCATGCACCGACCTCGATACCCCCATTAAAGGCAACTACACCCAATTTCCCGACAACGATATCGCTGTAAGCGGTGAGTTTGAGGGTTGCTATACCTATCAACGCAACGAGGCTTGGTTTGGCCGTAACTTCTGGGAGGTAGCCTTCCTCTGCGGTGACGAAGCCGTCGGCATCAACCTTGCCGGTGTCTACGACGACAACGGACGCTTCCGCGACGGCTCTATTCACAACTTCCGTCCCGACCTTCAGGGCGTCGGCCTTATGGGCGATATGCTCTCGGGCATTTCTTATACCAATACCCGCATAATGCTATATGGCGGTGCTGACGGTACCGATCCCATCGTGGCTCCTCTCCGAGTTATCCGTGCTTACTACACTTTCTGGATGATGGAATTCTACGGTGATGTGCCCATCCTCGAACGCCAGGCTGAAGAAGGCGAAGTGGTTGACCGTCAGCCTCGCGCCGATGTTGCCCGTTGGATTGAGAAAGAGCTTCTCGAAGCTATTCCAGACCTCACTGAGAAAAATGACGCTTCCACATACGGACGTCCCAACAAATGGATGGCCGAGGCTCTCCTTGTCAAGCTTTACCTTAACTGGGGCGTTTACACCAATCCGATCACTCAGGTTACAGGAGACACACCCAACGAGAAGCTCAACGACTGCGTGAAGTGGTGCGACGAACTCATCAACTCAGGAGTGTTTGAAGTCGGTAAGGGTTATCGCAAGAAATTCTTCCCCGACAACGGCGTTCAAATCAAGGACTTCATCTATGCCATTGACTTTGACCCTCAGAAGTATGGCAACGGCGGTTGGAAATATGCCGGTGGTACTGAAATGAACCGTTGGTGGGACTTCCGCAAGCAGACCATGTGCAAGCCTAATCTCTGGGGTTGGAAACCCGAAAACTCGATTGCCGGTATCTTTATCCTTACTCCCGAGGCTGTTGACCGCTTCTGCCTTGAAGGCGATGAGCGCAACGAGATGATTGGTGTTGGTCCGCAGAAAGCATTCGACATCAATTTCAACAGAACTGACCAGGACGTAATTGTCTATAAAGACGGTCGTTTCCGTAACGAATACGGTCCTCTTGATTTCAAGAAAGACTTTGAATGGGCCAACATCCAGCTCCTCGATGTCGGCGCAGAAGACGATATGGCCAACTGTCTCAAAGGCGCGCGTCTCTTCAAATATCCTATCCGAGAGGATGACGATAAGAAATGGGGTCGTTTCCAGTTCAACGATATCCCCGTATTCCGTTTTGCAGACATTCTCCTCACCAAGGCTGAATGTATCCTTCGTGGTGCTACGGCTACTATGGGCCACACCGCAGCTTCGCTCATGAATCAGGTGCGCGATTGTGCAAGCGCTCCACACGTTACCGGTACTCCTACTCTCGATGAGCTTCTCGACGAACGCAGCCGCGAATTCATCATGGAGCCTTGGCGCCGCAACGACCTTATCCGTTTCGGTAAGTTTGAAAATTGCGCCCGTTGGAAGGTTCAGGCTAATCCCGCTACAATGGCCGACCCCAACAAGCGACTCTTCCCCATCCCCACCGGCGAAATGAACACCAACACCAATTGGTCTCAGAATCCCGGCTATTAATCTTGACTTTAGACGTTCGGAGCCGGGGTTTGCCCGGCTCCGACAACAACTATTGAAAATAAACCTTAACTACTAATCAATCATTTTTATGAAGAATTTCGACTTCAAAAAAATGGCTGTCGCTATGGGTATCCTCGCGATGGCCGGCACAAATGCCATGGCTGAAGGCTACTGGCAGACAACTAACAAACTTCAGGACCCCGCACTTCTTCCGGGCTGGTATGGTATGCTTACCGCTACAGCAGACGGCGTTGCAGAAGCATGGGATGCTCCTTTCGAAGTATACCAGACCATTACTGATGCTCCCGCCGGTGAATACACTCTCACTGCAAACGCTTTCTATCGTTGGGGTACCAACGACTATGCCAAGGCTAATATGGCCGATGGTGCTAACCACAATGCTATCCTCTTCCTTGGTGACGCCAAGACTCCTGTTGAAGGTCTTTTCGACAAAAAGCAGGACGGTTGCCCCAACAGCACAGGCGAAGCTAATGCCGCTTTCGGTGCAGGCGAATATGTTAACCAGGTGAAAGTTAACCACGCCGGTGGTGACCTCCGTTTCGGTATCATCTGCGCAGCCTATCGTCAGGACATGTGGTGCTGCTTCGATAACTTCAAACTCGTCGGCCCTGCCGGTGAAGTCGCTGTTACCAACGGTGATTTCACACAGGGCTTGTGGGGTAAGAACAAGCCTGCAGACGGTTTCTATGGTGCATGGGATATTCTCAATGTAGATGCTTCTGCAAAAGACCCTGATATCAACAAAGAAGGTGGCGCTAACGGTTGCTTCCGTAAGACTAATGCTTCTCCCTATAACTTCGGTCAGCTCGTAGAGCTCCCCGCAGGTAAATATCGTTTCGGTGTTCAGTCTTTCTTCCGCGATGGTTGTGGTAACCAGTCCGGTTGGTTCATGGCTCTTAAATGGCAGGGTCGTCAGGAAGGCGAAAGTTCTTACGACCGCCATGTGGCAGGTACAGAAGATGTTAGCCTCCGTCCTCTCGTTTATGTAGCTGAAGATTTAGGCGAAAGCCTCAAGCCTCTTACCGCTGATGAAGTTGCTGCTGTTACAGCTGCCGGCAAGCTCTACAAGGAAACTGCTGTTAAGTGCATCTTCGACGAAGAACTTTCTTACTATCCCGACAACGAACCTAAGAGCGATGAAGTAGCCGAAGGCGAGCATGGCTATGCCGACAGCGGATTCGAACATGAAGCCGCTCTCACTTTCCTTCAGAACCCCACAATGTATCGCAACTATGTTGAGTTCGAACTCCCCGCTGCTACAAAGGTTTGGGTAGGTCTTAAGAAAGACAAGAACGCTCCTACTCACTACTGGAACCCCTTCCGTGATTTCACTCTCGAAAAGTGGGTTGAAGGCACTCAGGGTATCGAAGGCGTTGAAGCTGACGAAAACGCTCCCGTTGAATACTACAACCTCCAGGGCATCCGCGTTGCAGCTCCCGAAAACGGTATCTTCATCGTTAAACAGGGCAACAAGGTTAGCAAGCAAACCTTCAAATAATAAAGTTTGACCCTATACGGACGTTGCCGCGTAATCCTTACGCGACAACGTCCAAATTTTTATTATTAAACAAGTTCTTATATGAAATTCAGAGTCTTATCCTTGGCAATAGCGTTAGCTGCTGCACTCGGCCTCAGCGGCGCTCCAAATGAATACATAGTTACCGACTTCGGAGCCTCCGGAAATGGAGTCACAGACGATGCAGCTGCCATCCAGAGAGCCATCGACAATTGTTCGCAGGCAGGAGGCGGTTCTGTCATTTTCCCTTCCGGTAAAACCTTTATGGCCGGTCCGCTGCGTATGGCATCGAACGTCAATCTGCATTTGCAGCCTAATTCCATGCTGATTGCCAATCCTGACGAAAGCATTTATACCATCAGTGCCTTCGGTGCAAACCGTGGCGAAGGTATGATGTGGCTCTACGGACAAGACATTGAGAATTTCTCTATAAGCGGCACAGGACGTATCGACGGAAATGCAGTGGCATTCATGGGCGCGGAGCTTGATGATTCATACGAACTGAAGCCTGTTACTGACTTCGACCCACGTCCCCATGTGCTTACACTCATCAATGCCCGCAAGGTAAATATAAAGGATGTGACTATTTCCAACAGTGCTTACTGGACTGTCCATCTCGTAGGATGCTACGATGTGGCGATTACAGACATTTCTCTTCTCAATAATCTTAAGGTGCGCAACGGTGACGGCATCGATGTTGACCATTCGCGCAAGGTTAGAATCTCAGGGTGCTTCATCGAGAGCGGCGACGACTGCATCTGCCTTAAAAACCGCCGCGAATACGAGCAGTATGGCCCATGCCAGGACATTGTGGTCACCAACTGCATTATGACCTCACGGTCGTGCGCCGTTAAAATCGGTTCAGAAAACATGGACCGTATTGAACGTGTGCTTTTCTCAAATTGCATAATCACCGATTCTAATCGCGGTATTGGAATACAGAACCGCGATGAAGGAACCGTCCGCGATATTACTTTTTCCAACATCACCCTCGATTGCCGCCTTTTTTCCGATGTGTGGTGGGGCAAATCCGAACCGATTTATATCACTTCCTATCCTCGTGCGCGCGGCAATCATAAGAAGATAAAGGACATTACGCTTTCTGACGTACAGCTTACACTTGAGAAAGTCACCGACTTCCCCGGTGGCGTTTACGACCGCCGTCCCTGCGAGGGCGCCGGTTTTGTAGAGTCAGGCGTCTATGGTCTGTTCACTGAAAATGTTGAAGACCTCAAGGTAAAAGATTCCTCGGTTGATTCATCTAATTTCCCAGGTTATGTTGGAAACAGGAACTAAAAGAATTATATTTTCGGCAATAGTTTGTGCGGCGGCACTGCAGCCTTTCACCGTCTCTCCCCGTGAGTCCGTCACCTCAACAGCCGACCGTGTACGTAGCGAGCTGAAGGCCGTGCCTGAACGCGCCGGTGGCATTTATTATGCTTATCCTTCCACAAGTGATTCTCTGCCTCCTGTTCCCGATGGCTATGTTCCCGTATATATGAGTCATTACGGACGCCACGGCTCGCGTTGGGTGATAAAAGACACCATCTATCCTGAGGTCCTTCGTGAGCTGTCAGCCCAGCGCGCACAAGGCAATCTTACAGCTAAGGGTAATGAAGTCGCGGCGGTGGTAGAGCGTTGCCGTGCTAATGCCGACAAGCGTTGGGGCGAGCTGAGCCAACTCGGGCAGCGTCAGCACCGCGACATTGCCGTCCGAATGACACACCGCTTTCCCTCGCTTTTCAAAAGTGCGGCCAAGGTTGATGCCAAGTCGTCCACCGTGCAGCGTTGCATCATGAGCATGGCAGCCTTTACCAACGAGCTTACACGTCTCAATCCTGCACTTGACATCACTATGGATGTGTCGCAGCGCGATATGCCTGTTATTTCTCTCAACAGTAAGGATGCATTCAAGGGGCTGCCTAAATATTGCCGCGACACGGAAGGTATGAAAGTACTTTATGACAAATGGCTTTCGACACGCGATTCGCTCACCCGTAGTGAGGCTACTGCCGCAAAACTGTTTAACGACCCTTCTAAGGTTGACGATTTACCAAAAGTTATGCGAGCTCTCTACGATGTGGCTATCTCCATTCAGGATATCGAAGGTATTGACGACAACCTTCTGACTCTGTTTGAGGATGAAGACCTTTTCAACCAATGGCAGAATGGCAACTACCGTATGTATATGGAGAATGTAAATTCTTCCGAAAGCATAGGCCCGTCGCCAATGAGTGCTGTACCGTTGCTCGACGCCATTGTAAGCGATGCCGACAAGGCTCTTGCATCCAGTGCTCCGGCAGCCAATCTTCGTTTCGGGCATGATACTGCTCTAATCCGCCTGCTTAGTCTCATGGGTGGTGAATCCTGTTCAGGTACCGGAACAGGCCTTGACGATGCTGTTGAGGCTTGGCAGTCATACAATATATCTCCTATGGGAGCCAACCTTCAGCTGGCCTTCTTCCGCAATGCCGACGGCAATGTCATTGTATCTGTTCGTCTCAACGAAAAGCCATTGGCTATAAAAGGAGTGAGCGAAGCTGCTCCCGGTTATTATAACTGGACTGATTTGCGTAGGGTATGGAAATCAGCTGCAAGTCCTGTTGCAGAACTTATCGACAGGGTTTCACCGGGGTCTGCACCGAGATTTGTGTTCGAGCAGGTTGATTCTCCAGACAATTTCTTTGAGATTGATTCATTTGAAGGACGTCCTCTTATCCGTGGTAACAATCCTGTAAACATCGCAGCCGGCCTGAACTGGTATTTGAAGTATTATGCCGGTGTGCATCTGTCGTGGAATAATCTGAAAGCCGACCTGCCGGAGATTCTTCCAATTCCCGCCAAGCCCGAACGCCGTACCTCTGATTTTTCACGTCGGTATTACCTAAACTACTGTACCCATTCTTATTCCATGGCTTTTTGGGACCGTGAACGTTGGCAGCGTGAGATAGACTGGATGGCTCTCCACGGTATCAATATGCCCTTGGCCATAACCGGCACAGACCTCGTATGGCGCAACACATTGCGGCGTCTTGGCTATTCGGTTGAGGAAGCTGATGCTTTCGTGGCCGGCCCAGCTTTCCAGGCATGGTGGCTTATGAACAATCTCGAAGGGTGGGGCGGCCCAAACAGCGAACGATGGTACGCAGACCGTGCCGCACTGCAGCGCGATATTCTCCAAAGCATGCGCCGTTACGGCATGACTCCGGTGCTTCCGGGCTATTCGGGTATGGTGCCGCACGATGCCGATACCCGACTGGGTATGGAAGTGTCAGGCAAAGGGCTGTGGAACGGCTTTGTTCGTCCTGCATTCCTCAAGACCGAAGACCCTCAGTTTGACAAAATCGCCGATATTTATTACGACGAACTCACCAAGCTTTGCGGCCATGCCGATTACTATAGCATGGACCCATTCCATGAGGGCGGCAGCACCGAGGGTGTTGACCTTGCCGAGGCCGGACGCATAATTACACGAGCTATGAAACGCGCCAATCCGAATGCGGTTTGGGTCATTCAGGGATGGAACGAAAATCCGCGCGAACAACTCCTGGACGGTGTTGACAAGGGCGATATCGTAGTGCTTGACCTTGCTTCGGAAATCAAGCCCAATTGGGGCGACCCGGATACACCATCTCTCACTAAAAGAGCCGACGGCTATGGTGAGCATGACTGGATGTTCTGCATGTTGCTCAACTTTGGTGGCAACGTTGGCTTGCATGGCCGTATGGACAATGTTATAGGCGGCTATTACAAGGCTCTCGCTTCAAAATATGGTAAATCGCTTACAGGCGTAGGACTTACACCCGAGGGTGTTGAAAATAACCCTGTTATGTACGAACTGTTGTCAGAGCTGATATGGCGTCCCGAGCAGTTCGACAAGGATGAATGGCTTCGCTCATACGCTAAGGCTCGTTATGGTGCATCCGATGTCAATGTAGACAAGGCTTGGAACAAGTTGGCAGCAACCATTTACAATTGCCCTTGGGGCAATATGCAGCAAGGTACTACCGAGTCGGTTTTCTGTGCCCGTCCCTCCAAGGAAGTCTGGCAGGTGTCGAGTTGGAGCCGCATGGCTCCTTACTATGAGCCGGCGGACGTAATTGAGGCTGCTAAAATGTTTGCTAAGGGAGCACGCAAGCTCAAGGATAATCCCAACTATCGTTATGACCTCGTGGACATTACACGTCAGGCGGTTGCAGAAAAAGGCCGCATAGTCTATAATGACATGATTGGCGCACTCAATAATGGAAATATGAAGGAGTTTGATAAGAATTCCGCACTTTTCCTTTCGCTTATCAAGGCTCAGGACCGTCTCCTTGCCACAACTCCTGACTTCTCTGTACAGAAATGGCTTGATGATGCGCGTGCAATGAGCGACAATCCCGCCGAACGTGACCTGATGGAGAGCAACGCCCGTCACCTTATCACTACATGGGGGCCCCGTGTGGCAAGCGAGGATGGCGGTCTTCGCGATTACGCACACCGCGAGTGGCATGGTTTGCTCGGTGATTTATACTACAAGCGTTGGTCGGCTTGGATTGACGCCATGAAACGTGGTGATGAAAAGCCTATTGATTTTTATGCAATAGACGAGGCGTGGGTCAACGACCGCTCGTCATATAAATTGGCCGATTCTTCAGAAGCCGTCCCCACCGCTCTCGAAATACTAAAGAAACTCTGATGGATAGAATATTATTATGTAAGCCAAAAATGTGTGGCCGTGAGATTGATTTCATCAAGGCCGCTCTTGCTGAGGATTGGGCTGTACCTCTTGGCCCCGATTGTGACGCTTTCGAGCATGAACTTGAAGCTTTTGTGAACCATAAAGTCAGCGAACCCGAGCCGTTGCATAAGAAAGTGGTGTCTCTATCTGCAGGTACGGCTGCCATTCATCTTGCGCTAATAGCCTGCGGAGTTGAGCCCGGCGACGAGGTAATGGTGCAGTCTTTTACATTTTGCGCTTCTACTAATCCTGTGGTTTATCTCGGTGCTGTGCCTGTATTTGTAGATTCCGAAAAAGAATCATGGAATATTGACCCGGCCCTTCTTGACGAGGCTATAGCCGACCGCATCGCTAAGACAGGTCGCAAGCCTAAGGCCATAATTATAGTTGCCTTGTACGGAATGCCTTACCGTATTGAAGAGATTCTTGCCGTCGGCCGCAAATACGGCATTCCGGTCATTGAGGATGCAGCCGAAGGCTTCGGTTCGCGCTATAATGGACAGGTATTGGGTACTTTTGGTGAATACGGCGTATTGTCATTCAACGGAAACAAGATGATAACCACCTCCGGCGGTGGTGCCTTAATCTGCCCTGACGAAGAGGCTGCTCGCGAGATTAAATGGTATGCTACGCAAGCACGCGAAAGTTATCCTTACTATCAGCATGAGGCTGTGGGCTATAATTATCGCTTGTCAAATATCTCTGCTTGTATCGGACGTGCGCAGATGTCAGTTTTGGACGAGCATATTGCACACCATAAGCATGTGCAAGCTTTGTACGAAGAATTGCTCAAAGATGTAAAAGGCATCACGATGCATCGTAATCCGGGGCCTGAGTATGATGCCAATTATTGGCTCTGTACGGCCACGCTCAGTCCCGACCTTAAGGTGAAAGGTCAGGAATTGGCATATAAGAAGCTTATAAGCGGAGCTGTTGGAGGGGCTGCCGGTGTCACGCATGCTTCGAAGAATGCCGTTACCGACTGTCAGCCAAACGACAATGTGGAAGGCATGCGTATGGCTCTCGATGCAGCCGGCGTTGAATCACGTCCCCTTTGGAAACCTATGCACAAACAGCCTGTATTCAAAAACAGCCCGGCTTATGTAAACGGAGTCAGCGAATCACTCTTTAAGTGCGGCATCTGCCTTCCAGCCGGTCCATGGGTCACAGACGACCATGTTCGATACATCGTCGACCAAATCAAGGCCAACATACTCTAAAGTCCCTAACTGTCGTAAAGTAGTGGGTGTATGGCAAGACACCGATTTAAACCATCAAACTATTTTCCATTACTACCGATATCTCATCCGAAACTACGATGCTCAGTAAAATTGGTTAGTGTTTCTGTATTTTATATACATCATTGATACGGAATTGATTGTAAATTTGCACTGTGAAAATAACCTCTTAAAGCACCTTGAGAAGATATGAATTTTAAAATCCTAATTACTCTTCTGACAATCTTGTCCCTGAACTTTAATATTATGGCACAGAATAAAATTACACAGACAGCCGGACGAACTGTTCTCGGCGAGTTCGCCCCAAAGTTTGCCGAACTTAACGACGATGTTCTGTTTGGCGAAGCCGTATGGAACGACTCTACACTCAGTCTTCACGACCACAGCATGGTGACTATATCAATCCTCCTCGGCAAGGGAATGATTGATTCTTCTTTTCGTTCGCATCTTGAACTTGGCAAGAAGCATGGCATCACACGCAAGGAAATAGCGGCTCTTCTCACCCAGGCCGCTTTCTATGCAGGGTGGCCTAATGCCTGGGCCGGCTTCAGAATCGCCAAAGAGGTCTGGGCTGACGACGATACCGCCACCGAAAAGGAACGTTTTCAACAAAAGATGATTTTCCCCATAGGCGAACCCAACACGGCCTATGCTCAATACTTCATCGGCAACAGCTATCTCGCTCCTATTTCCGGAGAACAGGTTAATTGCGCCAATGTGACCTTTGAACCCGGTTGCCGCAACAACTGGCATATTCACAAGGCTCAAAAGGGTGGTGGACAGATGCTCATTGGTGTTGCAGGGCGCGGATGGTATCAGGAAGAAGGCAAGCCTGCCGTAGAAATCCTCCCCGGCACCGTAATTCATATTCCCGCTAATGTAAAGCACTGGCACGGCGCAGCAGCCGACAGCTGGTTTGCACACCTCGCCTTTAGCGTACCCGGCGAAAAGACCTCAAACGAATGGCTTGAACCTGTTTCGGATGAAGAATATAGCAAACTGAAATAACCCGACCTAAATCAAATCAACGGGTAATCGTCCTGCGGCATCACGGTGTCGCAGGGCGATTTTTCATTAAAATTTTGTATCTTTGCACTGTTTTAGAAGGAGACGCCGGGTATTGCTGCAGCCCTCGATAAACATACACAAAAAATGTCTTGGATTATCCTCATTTTTGCCGGACTTATGGAAGTGGCCTTTACATTTTGTCTCGGTAAGACCAAAACCGCAAATGGCCAAGAACTCGCTTGGTGGTGGGTGGGATTTATGTTTGCCTTGTCACTTAGTATGTATCTCATGGCCAAGGCGGCTGAAAAGCTCCCCATAGGCACCGTCTATCCCGTATGGACAGGAATCGGTGCCGTAGGGGCGGTAGTGGTCGGAATACTATTCTTCCACGAACCTGCAACCTTTTGGAGAGTCTTTTTCATCACCACCCTCATTCTTTCGATTATCGGATTGAAGGTAATGGGATAAGGCTTTATTAGGCTGCCTTAAGTATTCCTCTTTGTTTAATCAGAAATACTGACATTATCACTGCGAATGTCAGCATTTCGGCCACAGGTATAGCCAGCCATGGGCCGTCTTCGACCGAAATACGAGGCAGAATCAGGAATGCCGGTACAAGAAATATGACGCCTCTTAGAGAGTGTTTGAATTTAAACCAAATTAAACATTATGAGACATAACAAACCCTCAATCAGAGTGTTTGTAGAAGA